>Ga0193730_1000009_pt1 | contig 90139 bp, 81 predicted proteins | sample U1a1metaG_FD_144919 | JGI IMG/M metagenome (GOLD analysis project Ga0193730, IMG submission 144919) | Soil microbial communities from a riparian zone of the East river system, Colorado, United States - U1a1 | ecosystem: Environmental > Terrestrial > Soil > Riparian zone | place: USA: East River...
TTTTTGCTGCTTAGTTGATCCAAGATCGATCGCGATCCGCTTTGGCACTGCATCCTGGACGTACTTGACCAGTTGCGAGAGCGTGACTTCGCCTTTATCATTCGCCGCGCCCCCTTTCAGTCCCTCGACAACTGCCCAGCTGAAATAGCCCTGCTTCTTCTCGGTGTATTCGTAAGCGCGCTGGCCGATACCTGTCGCGTAGACGGTCGCAAAGGCCTGCACTTCTTTGTTGCGCACATCGAAATTGAAAGCATTCACGTAAGCATTGCTCAAAGGATTCGGCGCGTCAGCGCGGCCGCCTGGATCGTTGCGACAAGCATCGAGCAGGAGGACCACCTGGCCCACTCCGGTTTCTTTGATCCATGATTTCACGCGCGTCATGCTGATCGCGGTTTCTTCCAGAAACGAAATCGAATCGCTGATTTGCGCATCGGCGGGCAGCAGGAACGCCTGCCCGGCCCGTTCCATTCCGTGACCAGCAAATGCCACCAGCAACAAACCGTCTTTCGGAACGGTGGTGCTGAGGTTTGAGAGCCGGCGCAGAATATTTACGCGCGTCGGCTGGCGCTCGATTGGTTGATTAGTCGAAAGCAGAATTACCTGGTCTTGCGGGAAGCCGGAATAGCGAACGAGCGCGTTGGCGATCATTTGCGCGTCATTGTCCGAGCCTTTCAAGGGGCTGATTTGAGGGTCGATGTACTTATCAACACCTATGACCAGAGCCCAGCGCTTCGCACTTACCGGCAAGGCCGTCACCTGATTGACTTGAGCCGCATCGGCCGTCGAAACGGCTGTTGAAGTGGCAGGCGAGGGCGTGGTCGTCGTCGGCGCAGGTTGCTCCGTCGGTTTCGGCGGAAGTTGTTGCAGCTGCCGTGATGTAGGTTCGCTCGTGGCCGGTGATGTCGTGGGCGCGGGCTTTTGCGTCGCGGCAATTTCGTCAGCTTTGCGCGCGGCAGGCGAAGTCGAAGGCATTGCTTGGGTCGGCGGCTGCGAACTATTCGCCGGAGTCGTCACCGGAGCGGTTTGCGGTGCGCTAACAGGTGCTGATGTTTGGGCAACCTGTTGACTCGGCTCAGACGCTTTAGTTACCTCGGCGCTCGCGAGTGCGGTTGGAATCTCTTTCTCGAGCTTGCGAGCGAGCTTCGCATCCACTGTGTTTAGCTTCTTCAATTGCTCGTTTGCCAGGTCCGCTTTGCCCAAACGCGCGTACGCCTCACCCAGACCGTAATACGCATCGCCGTAATCAGGTTTGATTTTTATCGCGCTACGAAAGAAGGGAATCGATTTTTCAAAGTCAGCGCCGCGCGAGTAAGCATAGCCAATTCCGTAGAACGCCTCGGCAAAACTCGGATCGAGGGACGTGGCCTTTACCAGCGGGGCGAACGCCTCGCCGTGACGCCCCATCGCGTTAAAGAAATAGCCGAGATCATATTGCGCGTCGGCATCATTCGGCGCGAGGCGCACCTGTTCTTTGTAAGCGACCAGGGCTTGTTCCGAATTGCCGCTATTGAAGTATGCGTCACCGAGTCCACCAAAGGCCGGCGCATAATTCGGATCGAGGCGAATCGCGATCTTGTAGGTTTCAATCGCCTCCGGATACTTCTTGTCCTCCGCCAGCTTCTCAGCCTCATCGACGAGACCGGCGGCTTTGCTCACCGATTTGGGCCCGCGATCGCGGCGCTGCGCCGATGCGGTGATGCCTAAGCAGAGAAAACTACAGACGACTAGCAGCAGGATCGACCTCGAAAAGGGGGCTTTCATTTTTATTGACAACTCCTAAAGCTGATTTTGCTATCGCAGTGGACCGGCCCGTTTCAAGGGTCCGGGGAAACAGCACTGACTCGCTATTGATGGCGTATAGGCTAGGCGCGCCTTAAGCCTTTGTCAATACTGTTATTAGCCTCGACGTTGTCGCTCTGCTACTCGCTGGTCTATGATGAGGCGAACCGGATCCGACAATGATGGATAATCACTTCACCGAAATTGACGATCTGGAGTCTCTGGACCGTTTTGTGGCGAATCTGAATGGCTCGGCCGGCATCGTGTTCAAGCACAGCAACACCTGCGGCGTCAGCTCGCGCGCCTATGCCGAAATGTCGAAGTTGACCCTGCCCGTTGGTATAGTGGTAGTGCAAGATGCGCGGGCCGTTTCGGACGAAGTTGAAAAGCGCTGGCAAGTGAATCACGAAACGCCACAAGTGTTGATTATCAAAGATGGCAAAGCTCTTTGGAACGCGTCGCATTTTCAGGTGAAGGCCGAACAGGTTGCGGCGGCGGTTGCAAATGTCGACAGCGAGCAGTGAGAGGCAGGGCCTGATAATAGCCATGGAAATCGCTCAGAGACGCCAGGCGATCGAGCCACGCGAGATTTCGCAAGTGACGGACACGCACCTGCGTATTAGCTGGGCCGACGAAAAAGTTTGCGATTATGACGCTGCGAGGTTGCGCCGGGCGTGCCCTTGCGCGCAATGTGTAAACGAATGGACCGGCGAGCGCACCCTGAAGGCAGAGGCAGTCTCTGACGAAGTCGAGATTAAGGATCTTTCGATTGTGGGTCGCTATGCGCTGAACTTTCGCTGGAGTGACGGACACGAAACGGGCATTTATAGTTTTCAATATCTGCGCGATCTATGTGATTCGGGTACAGAACCGCTTGCGTTGGCAAGCGCGTAAGAGCTCATTGATATCGAGGTGCAGTCACCTGCTCGCCGGCGCGAGCGGCCCTGCACCGTTTGTTCCTGCTTAACCCCGGACGGCAGACCACTTGCCGTGCAGGCGATATTGTTTCGCGTGAGGCGCAACAAGATGAACGAACGAATCATGATTATCTCTGACGACGAGCCAGACGCTTCTCTTCAGCGGGCGCTCGACGGACATGGATTTACAGTTACAGTCGCGGAAGATGCCAACGATGGATATGAGCGGCTGAGCCAGTCGCAGTTCGATCTGGTGGTAGTAAATCTGAACAGACCAATCACCGGCGTTTCGTTGATCAAACGAATTCGGTCGAACCCGGCGCTGCGCCGCCTGATGGTCTTGACGATCGCTGAATGGGGAACCGGACAGCCCACCATGGCACTGGCCCAGGGCGCCGACAGCTTCGAACCCGCGCCAATTGATGCCGGCCGTCTGGTGACGGCGGTTGAGAAGTTGCTCCGGCCCAACATGGTAATGACTGCATCGGCGAGCGCGACTAACGCTGAGTCGGACCAGTGACATGCAGGGAAGACTCGACCCGGACACGGCGCTGTCGAAGGCGATTGAATTATGGACGAAAGAGATTTCTTTAACGAGAAGCAGGAAACCAAACGCGCATCATTCGTGTGCCCGAGCTGTCGCGAGCGCAGTGATTACGATGTCCGCTGGATGACGCGGACGCGGAAGCAGACCGCGCCGCGCGGCGCTAACGAAATGGATCGCGCGCGGTTCGCAAAGTCGCGTGACTACATGGTACGCATCGACGACATGGTCGCCTGCCCTCGCTGCCGCAAGCGGTTTGAGATCCCCATGTCACAGTCCGTCGTGTTTATTTGAACGCGCATGTTCCGGAAATCGCGCACAGTTGGCTCCTCAACCAATGTGGATTTCCAGTGAGCAGGGCAAGGACCAGCCATCCGCGTAGCGGGCGTACCGAGGCCAAGCCCGAAGCTCAAGAGGTCACAAGAATTAACAACCTCGTAACATTTTAGAGTACTATTTCTGCAACTATAAGCCTCGCATGGGCGTCTAATAGTTGCTTTCCCAAGAGAGATCGGGCCAACCAGGCCGGAACTTTAAGCCAGATATTTCGTTTATCCTGATTGCAACCTGCTCTCCTTTTAGTTTATATCTGAGTTAGTTATGTCCGAGAAAAAAGTAAAAATCGTCAAACGTGCTGAGCGCGTTAACCGCAAGCGTGGCAAACCTAAAGTTGTCCGCAAGACTGCCCATGACATTGTCAATACGGTCACCGAATGGGTCACCGAATTTGAACAACGACAGCGTGCAGAAACTGCCACAGCCATCGAAAACCTGATTCGCTCTCGCCGCCAACAGCCCAACGAAGCCTAAGTTTTTGGTCGTCCTCTCCAGGGAAACAGACCCGCAAAAATAAATCGTTTGCGCCGGCCGGCGTAGACGTCTGTAATATTGATCAAACTTTACCGCGCGGCTCTTACCGGTGTTCACTTGCTGGTGATATTATGGGCCGCAAGGAGACCCACTGCCATGAATTCCTGCGTTATGAACCCGTACCCCCGCACCCGATTTCGATGCCTTGCAATGGCCTGTTGGCTGGTTGTGCTGACGCTCGCTGCCGGAGTTTGGCTCGGTGCGCCAACCGTCCGGTCTCAGGGCGAAGACAGTTATGATTCCGAAGTTGCCAAGGCGAATGATCTGCTGCGACGCCATCGTTATGAAGATGCGCTGAAGGGTTACAAGCGCGCTAACGACATGCGCGACAAAAAGTCCGCCGAGTGTCTGCTTGGAATGGCCCAGGCTTACTTTGGTCTGGAGGCATACAAGAATGTTGTGGACACTTGCGAAAAAGTGGTCGAAGTTGCGCCCGGCGACGTGCAGAGTCTCGTGCAGGCATATAACTATGAAGGCATCGCGTTGCAGGCTCAGGCCAATGTGAAGGATCAGAAGAAATTGGCGGACGCTGAGGCGGCATTTCGCAAAGGGCTCGCCCTCAACGTTGAACTGCCGATACTTCGCTACAACCTTGGTTTCACTCTGCTTGAGTTGGGCCGCGACGCAGAGGGGATTGTCGAGCTGAAAAAATATATCGAGACACAGCCCAACGGGCCCAAAGCCGAGACTGCTTCCAGGTTGATCGAGAACCCGCGGCGCGCACGCGAGGCTTACGCCCCGGATTTTTCGCTCACTACGGCTGACGGTGAATACGTCTCGCTCGAAGATTTGCGCGGCAAGGTCCTGTTGCTGGATTTCTGGGGCACCTGGTGTCCCCCGTGCGTAACTTCGGTTCCGGCTCTGCGCGATTTGCAGAAGCGATTCGCGAAAGATCCTCAGTTCAAAATGATCAGCGTCAGTTGTAATGATGTCGACGAAGCGAAATGGCGCGATTTCATCGACAAGAATCAAATGGTCTGGACGCAATACCTCGATCGTGACCATCACATTCAGCGCGCATTCGAGGTCCACGCGTTCCCAACTTATATTCTGATCGACGCTGAAGGCATCGTGAGATTTCGCGAGATAACTTCGAAATGGGAATATACCGGCGATCTACCCGATACGATCAAAAAATATCTGAAGCTGGCGGCGAAAGGCCCGTCCGAATGACGGCTTATCAATCAATCGGTAGTGATGCAGTTTGATGATGGCTCGCGCATCTTGCGCGTGGTCGCGGGCGGGACTCCCGTGCCACTCAAACGGAATCACTACCTGGTCAATCAAAAGAATTGACAGTCCTATCGTGCGGGGATAGCATCGCGTTGGAGATCGCCCCAACGAAACGCGATGAAATCTTCACGCTCGAAACGCGGGAAGCGAAAGCCGTCGATCATTAGTTCGATTCGCCGGCCGCTCGCGCCTCCGGGGCATCCGTTGAGTGCGGCGAAGCCCGATCCAAAGGCACGACCGGCGGGACGCAAAGCAAAGCACAAACAACGTCCTGAAAAGCTGGAGCTAACAGAGGAATATTGATCGTGTTAGAAGCCCGACCGTGAGGGAGGGCAATTATCGAGCACGCAAAATTGGCGAGACTAAAATGAACGATATTGGCCAGGAATTCATTTCGCGCTCACGCTACCATCTCATCGAAGACTTCCTGCCGAAAATCGGAAGATGTCTCGAGCGGCTGACCGATGAGCAGATCTGGTGGCGGCCAAATGAACAATCGAACAGCATTGGGAATCTGCTGTTGCATCTGAGCGGTAATGCGCGGCAATGGATTGTGGGTGGTGTAGGCGGCGCCACGGACGCGCGCGATCGTGATGCTGAGTTTGCGCAACGGGAACGGATTGCGCGCCACGATCTTCATTCGCTGTTGCAGCGAACGCTGGCCGATGTCGATCAAACGCTGGCGCAACTCGACGCGAATCAGTTAATTGAGCGCCGCACCATTCAGGGATCGGACGTCTCAGTGCTGTCAGCGATTCTTCACGTCGTCGAACACTTTTCGATGCACACAGGACAAATTCTAATGATGACTAAAATGCTCACGAATGCCGATCTCGCCTTCTATGAATTCGATGATTCGAAGGCCGTACCGACCTGGAAGACTCAGAGTGCTCACTCTGAGTAACACTCAATCAGTTTTTTTCCGCAGGAGTTGTATCACCGCTGAGTGCGCCACGACCACGGCAGGCTCACGTTGTAGAGCCGCCTGATACCTGGTCTTGAACTCTTCGCTTTCCGGTGAAGTAAGAAGTAATCGGGCCTGACTAATCAAAGCCTCACAGTCGCTCAATGTGGCCGGTTCATCGGCGTCCAGGGCTTCATCTATCTCGACCACGAGCGCAGAGAGCATGCGCAGCCAGCTAAACTGCGGGTGGTCCAAAACCAGTTGCAACAGCTCGCCGCTGTTGACCTGGCCGTGGATCTTTTCGTAATCGATGCGCTCCATCTCAAGCAGCGCCTTGTGCAGGCGCAATAAGCCGAGGCGCAAGTCGATCAGACGATGAACGGCTGGATCCGCAAGAACTTCGCTCGTTACGATCTCGCTCATTGATTATCTCCGCTATCCAGGCACTAGCCCGACCGTAAGGGAGGGCTCATCAAGTTAGGGATTTGGAGCCCTCCCTTACGGTCGGGCTAGTGCCCCGAATCAACGCCACAGATTCACTCCATTACCGATCAAGCATCTGAATCCGTCGCAAATGTCGTCCGCCTTCGAAGGGAGTATCGAGCCAGATACTCACAATCTCCAACGCATCCTCTTCCGTCAACAACCGTTGGCCTAACGAAAGGATGTTGGCATCATTGTGCTGGCGCGCGAGGCGGGCGCTTTCAACATTCCAGCACAGTGCGCAGCGCACTCCTTTGACGCGGTTCGCCGTCATCGCTTCGCCATTACCGGAACCGCCGAGCACGACGCCGCGTTCAACTTCACCGGCAGCCACTGCGAGAGCAACCGGCCGAATGAAAAGCGGATAATCGACCGGCGCTTCCGAATCAGTGCCGAAGTCAGTGACCTCATGCGCTAACTGAGCGAGGTACTGCTTAATAATTTCCTTATAGCGAAATCCCGCATGGTCCGATCCGATGGCAATCTTCATTGGTTATTCAAGACTGGCTTATTGAGATAGTAACTTAACGAGTGCATCCAGGGGGAGCGCGATAATATCACCAAATCGGCCGCTGGACGATTTTGTCAAAGGGCTGTTCTCTCGTTCCAAACATTCGCGCCTCCGGTGACAAATACACCTGTGTACCGGCGCTTTGATGGTTCTTAACGTATTATGTATGGTGCACCGTTACACTCGGAGGCGGTTGGCCGGCCAAAAATTGTTTTGCCAGCAGAAGCATATCTAGATGATTGAGCCAGGATTCATAAAACGTCGAGTTGTGGTTACGGGTCTGGGAACGGTCACCCCCCTTGGCAATTCAGTCGCAGCCACATGGGCCGGCCTGATGGCCGGCAGAAGCGGCGCCGGGCCGATCACTAAGTTCGATACCGCTAGTTTTCCCGTTCGCTTCGCCTGCGAAGTCAAAGACTTCGATCCATTCAATTACGTCGAGAAAAAGGAAGCGCGCAAGATGGGCGCGTTTACACAGTATGCGATCGCTGCCTCGGACGAGGCACTTGCCGACAGTGGCTTGAAGATTACTGACGAGAACGCTGAAGCCATCGGCGTGTATATCAGCAGCGGCATCGGCGATTTTTGGGGAATTGAGCGCGAACATTCGAAGCTTTTGCGCGGAGGACCGAGAACTGTCTCGCCTTTCTTCCTCGTCTCGATTCTGGCGAACATGGCTGCTGGGCAGGTTTCGATCAGAAACGGAGCCAAAGGTCCGAACTCGGCGACCGCAACTGCGTGCGCTGCCGGCAATCACGCTATCGGCGATTCTTTCAAGATAATACAGCGGGGTGATGCCGACGTGATGATCTGTGGCGGCGCAGAGTCAACCATCACGCCGATGACTATGGCGGGTTTCGCCGCGATGCGAGCGCTCTCGACCCGGAACGAGGATCCTGAAGCTGCGTCACGCCCTTTCGATCGAGACCGCGATGGATTCGTAGTCGGTGAAGGCTCCGGCATTGTGATCCTCGAGGAACTGGAACACGCTCGCCGGCGCGGCGCGCGGATCTACGCTGAGATTGCCGGCTACGGCGCCACGGGCGACGCTTATCACATGACCGCGCCGGACGAAACGCAGAGTGGTGTGATTCGCGCGATGCAGCGGGCAATGCAGGATGCAGGCATCGATCCAAATCAGATCGGCTACATCAACGCTCACGGCACTTCAACACCGCTCGGCGACAGAGGGGAAACATTCGCCGTCAAGAAAGCTTTCGGCCCTCATGCTTACAAGTTGCCAATCAGCTCCACGAAATCTATGACGGGACATTTGTTGGGCGCGGCTGGCGGCGTCGAATCGGTCTTTACCGTTCTCGCTATCCACAATCGGAAACTTCCTCCGACGATTAACTATCAAACCCTCGATCCGGAATGCGATCTGGATTACATCCCGAACGAGGCACGGGACGCCGTGGTCGAGTACGCACTGACTAACGGTTTTGGGTTCGGCGGAACAAACGCGTCGTTGTGCTTCAAACGTTTCGATGAGTGAACTTCGTTTCAGAAGGCGCGCAGGTCGGATCATGATTCCTGATCGCTCGCCCCTCTTCGCGACTCCTCCGGTATGACTTCAAGGTTCAGCTTTTGGGTGCCTCTAATGACGACGAGTGATGATTTGTGTCCGATGCGATCTTCTGTCAGCAGCTTGTGAAGATCATCGATGCCCCTCGTTGGCTGCTCATCAAAACCCACGATGAAGTCGCCTTCGCGTATTCCGCCTCTTTTGGCCGGACTATTCTCTTCGAAAGATACAACCAGGACTCCGCTTTCGACGGGCAGATCGTAGTAGCGAACGATGCGACGTGGCAGCGGCACGTTCTGTCCGGCCAGTCCGATGTAACTGCGACTGACTCTGCCGTCGCGAATCAAACGGCTGGCGACGAACTTGGCCGTATCAATCGACGTCGCAAAACAAATTCCCTGCGCGGGTAGAATCATTGCGGTGTTGACGCCAACGACTTCGCCGCGAGAGTTGACCAGCGGTCCGCCCGAGTTGCCGGGATTGAGCGCCGCATCCGTCTGGATCACGGCATCCATTAATCGGCCGGACTGCGATCGCAGTGAGCGGCCCAGCGCGCTGACGACGCCGGCCGTGACGCTGTATTGAAAGCCGTAAGGGTTGCCGATAGCCAGGACCAGTTGGCCCACGCGAATTTGTTGCGCGTTACCAAGATGGGCCGGCACTAAATTAGGCGCATTGATTCTGATCACCGCCAGATCGGTGTCCGGGTCGTCCCCGATCAAATCCGCCTGGTACTTGCGCCCATCCATGACCGTCACCTCGATTCGCCTGGCGTTATGGACCACATGACTGTTAGTCAGGATGAAACCATCAGGAGTAAAAATGAAACCCGATCCACTGCCGCGTGCTTCCCGCGGTAAGCGAGCAGGGCCTCGCCTCCTGTTGGTGACGGGTTGCTCGACTTCAATATAGACAACTGACGGGCTGACCCGCTCGGCCGCACCAATTACCGCTCGCGAATACGCGTCGAGAAGTTCTTCGTCCGGCTGCGAAGGCGCCAAATGACCTCTATCGCTCTGCGCATTCTGAGACTCAGATCGTTCGTTGCTTACTAATTCCAGTTCTTGCAGCATGTCCATAAATCTTAATCCTTGGTCTCCTAACCGTTTGGGTCCAAACGTCAAATCGTCTCCGCCAGCTCTCCCAGCGCCGGATAGTCCGTGTAACCATGCTCACCCGGCATATAGAACGTCGATTGGTCCGGCTCATTCAGCGGCGCGTTGCGCTTGAACCTTTCAGGCAAATCGGGATTAGCAAGCAACTTGGTCCCATAGACGATCGCATCCGCGCTGCCTTGTTCCAGAAGCGCTTCGCCCGACTCTTTCGTAAAGCCCGCGCCGGCGAAGTAGACGCCCTGGTAGACGGGACGCAGCTTCGCATGAGCTTCGCCGGAGTAATGGGCCACATGGATGTAGGCGATGTTCCGCTCGTTCAGCCGCTCGAGAATGTATGGGTACACCAGGTCGGCGTCGGCCTCTTCAATGTCATTAAATGGAATCTGCGGCGAAAACTTCACGCCTAACCGCTCAGCGCCGATTGCGGCGATCATCGCGTCGATCACTTCGAAAAAGAATCGCGCGCGGTTTTCGATCGAGCCGCCGTATTCATCCGATCGAAGATTTGCGTTCGTCGTCAGAAATTGTTGCACGATGTAACCGCTGGCCGCGTGCAGCTCAACACCATCAAAACCGGCCTCAATCCCATTCGTTGCGGCCGCGGCAAAGTCACGAACGGTCTGGCGGATTTCTTCCCTGGTGATTTCGCGCGGCGTCACGAATTCCTTCATTCCTTCGTCCGTATAGTTCTGCCCTTTCGCGCGCACTGCGCTCGGTGCCACCGGCTGAGTATGATTGGGAAGAAAATCAGGCAGCGCGATGCGGCCGGTATGAAAGACCTGCAAAAAGATTTTTCCGCGGTGCGCGTGCACGGCTTCCGGAATCGGTCGCCAGCTCTCTATTTGTGCGGGCGTGTAGATGCCAGGCGTACGCACATAACCTTTCGCCATCGGCGAGATGTTGGTCGCTTCGGTAATAATCAAGCCGGCTGAAGCGCGTTGACCGTAATATTCCGCAGCGTACGACGGCTGAATTCCTTCATCACTGGCGCGGCTGCGGGTCATCGGCGCCATGATGATGCGATTTCTCAGTTCAATATTTCCGATTCTGATCGGGTCAAAAAGTGTTGGCACAGTTCCTCCTCAATATTCAGTTAGCTGGTGATTACAAACGACGTTGATACAATCCCACGATTTCAAACGTTGCATAGCTAACCCACTTTTGGTAAGCTCGGCGTGATAATAAGGGTTTGAGGCTACGATAGTCAAGCAGGCAACGAAAGGTAAGCGCTAGCGGTGATGGCGGCGAGAAAAGGCCACAAGTCGGCAAAGACCAGAAGCCCCGTTGCGAAGTCGTTGAGACGGGTTGCTGAGGCAGAGCCGAGGGTCTGTGTGCGTTTTCACCACGCGGTTGAATTAATCGGACGACGGTGGACCGGTGCGGTCATCAGCTTGATGATCGGTGGCCCACAAGGCTTCAACGAAATGCTTACGGCTGTACCTGGGCTTTCCGACCGCCTGCTAACCGAACGCCTTCGCGAACTTGAGTCGGAGGGACTCGTTCGCCGGACAGTCCTGCCAGGGCCGCCAGTCCGCGTCAGCTACGAACTAACCGAAGCCGGGAAAGACTTGAAGCCGGTAATCGAATGCCTCGGTCGTTGGGCCGAGCAGTGGGTAAAAGGGTGAGCGGAGATTAGCAAACCGGAACGATTCAAGCATGCGACAACCAATACGAATTCTGCTGCAAACCACCATTCCATCGATTGAAGACGATTGGAATATCGGACGGTTCTCGCTTCTCCGCGATCATCTGGCTTCGCTTAAGGATGAAAACGGCGAGACGATCTGCACGGTAACTGCTCGCGATCGAGAAACCGATGCGGCCGGTAACGACGTCGGGCTAAGTGCTCTTGATACGTCTGACTTTGATGAGCTTTGGCTCTTTGCAGTTGATACCGGCGACGGATTGAGCGTCGCGGACTGTCAGGGCATTACTCGTTTTCGTCAGAGAGGTGGCGGGATCTTCGCGACCCGGGACCATCAGGACCTGGGATCGTCACTTTGCACTTTGGGTGGAGTCGGCCGGGCGCACTTTTTTCACAGCAAACATCCCGATCCGGATGAGAGCCGTCATGTCCGCGACGATCAAGATACGAAAGAAATCTCATGGCCGAATTATCATTCAGGCAGCAACGGCGATTATCAAGAGATCGCTGTCGTCGAGCCGGTGCATGAACTCCTGCTTAATCCGAGGAATGCTTCTGGTGTGATTGAGTATCTCCCGGCCCACCCGCACGAAGGTGCTGTCGGCGTTCCCGGTGGAGAAAAACACACGCGGGTGATTGCGACCGGAATGAGTCAGGTGACGCAGCGGCCTTTTAATTTGATCGTGGCATTCGAGAGAACGCGTGATCAGCACGGCAACGATCTTGGGCGGGCAATTGCAGAATCCAGCTTTCACCATCTGGTGGATTACAACTGGGACACATCGAAAGGCTGTCCCAGTTTTCTCGTTGAACCACCGGGCGATCAGATCAAGCGCGAGCCGGAAAAGCTGGACGATGTTAAGACTTACGTAGAGAACCTGGCGCGATGGCTGGCGCGATCCACCTGACGCGCTTTATTAATTTGTCAGTTTTGAATCTCCGCTTCCTTCCGGTTTCTCCTGGGCCCGATGTTCGAACCTCTCCAGCCCGAGAATTAATAAAGCGAGGATCGTGAGCATCAACGCTATTCCCAGGCTTCCAAGTCCGACGGTAACACCAATGGCCGCTGTCATCCAGACGCTCGCTGCGGTTGTTAGCCCCCTGATCTCGTGCTGTTCGCTCAGCTTCAGGATCGAACCGGCCCCGATAAAACCAATACCAGTAACGATGCCCTGAATTACGCGGGACAATCCGTCCACAGACATTCCCGCGCCCGAACAAGAGACAACAAACGCCGCAGTGGCGAGGCTCACTAGCATATGCGTCCGTAGGCCTGCCGGTTTCCGCGTAGTCTGGCGTTGAATCCCGACGATCGCACCCAGCAACGCAGCCGCGACCAGTCGAATGATTACGTGGGCCACCTGTTTCGAGTCGCGCAGCCCAAAGGTTAGTTCTTGCCAGAGAGCGTCCATCATAGATTTTTGTTAACGCGATCGGTCGAAGTAGATTCAATTCGCTCGACGAGACCAGCTTTGCCAGTCCTCGATAGTCGCCCGTACCATCGCCTTGGCCGCGATGTGCAACCAACCGTCCGGTCTCTTACTCAAATCGCGTTTGATTTTTCCGGTTGCGCGCTTGCTGCCCAGATGAACATTCGCGGTCTCTTTTCCCATCGCTTCCAGCAATCTGGATTCATCGTGGTCCTTTGGCAGATTTGCTAGTTCAACCCGGCTGCAATCCGGGGCCAGCCGCCGCGCGATCCAGTCTTTTCGCAACTCCAGGAAAGGATCAGGACACCTGATGGCCTGCCTGACTAATCGATCATATTGAGAACGATCGTTTTTCTTGCCGCTAAACCAGACGCAAGTGGACGGAACCAGTGCCTTGGCCTCGCGGGCGATCTGACCACCGTTCCATTGCGCGAGGGCGACAAAGCGCTGCCGTCCAAGACTACCCAGACCGGCAGTCCGATGGACCACTCGATAAGGCAACTTTTTCGCCGGCATGGTAGTGTCCAGGGCCTTCGCGGCCCTCCCCGGAATTCGGGTTTTATTCGTGGGCAGATCATTTAGCTTTGCCCAGAACTTAACTGGATCGCGAAGCTCGCTTGCGACCGTTGACCGCAACCACTGATGCCGTTCAGCCAGTACAAATGGGCTTCCGCCTTCTTTCAACCCTCTAGCGTAGCCCTTGAGGATCGCTTCACAGGCGTCAGCGGGCCGAAGGGCGAGATGACTTGCCGAGATTGCCAGATGGGCGCTCAATGCCAGCCGCACCAGATCGTTTGTATAGGGAAGATCAAAAGCTTCATCGAAATCATTGACGCCCCAAACCAGACGCCCTTCCTGATCGCGCCAGGTGCCGAAGTTCTCCACGTGCAGATCACCAACGGCCAGGACAACGGGAGCATTCGTAAGATCGGCGCACGTCTCTTGCCACAGTTCAAGCCAACGATAAAAAGTTGCTCGCATGAACGAGAAGACGTCGGCGGACATCTGTTGATGTTTCAGAAGCAGGTCAGCCTTAATAATCGGCGTACGTTGGCCTAACCATGTCTCGTAAGATTCTGTCGCTTCTTCACAGTTCATTTTGTTCCAGCCTCAGTCAAAAATTCGGTTGGCGCGTTACATGAGCAACACATCGACGCGATGTGCGTGGACCATCTCTTCGCACGGCGACCAGGCGAAGACTGTGAAGCGGCCGTCCTGCGAAGCCACCAGCGCCACCGAGTCTCGCTGATCGTGTATGAACTGGGCCGCCGACAAATGACGTGTGCCGCCGTGCTGGACAGGAGGAACGACGACGGCCGCATCGCCGACGATCGGCTCAGTCAGCACCATTTGCTCGACTTGTTCGCGGCCCGATGCGCGCTTGATCTTGGCGCCGAACGCAAGCACCTCATAGTCATCAGAGATCAAAGTTGCGCCATCCACTGCGGTCAAACCAGCCACCGTGTCCACGGCCTTGCTCAGCGACACCTGCCATTCATTTTCCGCCTCCGGACTCGATCCCTTCCTGATCAGCTTAGCGAGTTTGGAAGATGAAGGCGCTACGGAATAGGTCAATGGGTGAACAATGGAATCGCGCCATTGTGACGTTCCGGCAGGCACTACCAACAGGGAGCCGCCATGTCCGTGGGCGCGCATCGAGGCAGCGAGTTGTACGAGCACATTCACCGAGTCATGCCACGTTGCCGGAGAAGTGAAGGCCAGCAGGGACCTCAGCAGATCAGGACAGTCGGGCAAACTCGTGCCTTGCTCGTCAACAATCTTGGTCTGCTCACCCTTGAGAACTGCGACATTGGCAAACTTGCCAAAGCCATCGATGCGCCGGTGCTTGATAACTAACAATCCGGGTTCGATGTCCTCGAGGACAAACCCCAGGCTTGGAATGAAGCGCGTGGCTCCCCAGACGCAGAGCTCGTCGCCGTCATGCCAGACACCCAGATGAATCCCCGGACGCTCGACCGCGGGAGCAAGTTTTGTCAGGATCGCCGGCGTCAGCGGCAGACGCTCCTCGAACTTCAGAGCATTACTTGACTGTTCGGGTGGCAGAAAGGCCAGCGAGATTTTTGGGAAGCGACCTTCTTCCGGCCGAAAGCTGGCCCAGAAAGTTGCATCGATAATCGTTTCGATTGCTCGCGCATCGGGCGCGTGAGCAAGTTCCCGCTCATCGCGCTGCCGGGCTTCGGCCAGGTGGCGCGCAAAGTGGGCCTCGACTATTGCGGCCACCGCTCGCGCGGCTTGGTAAGTCGGTTCACGGACCATAAGAACTTTGGTGACAGATTACCACCGAAGGCAGCACAAGAGGACCTCAACAGCGTCGAACCCTTAAAAAGCCTGACATAACATCCTTGACTGACCTACCTCAGGGCCTACGTGTGGATTGGTTTTGGCTCGTGTTTCTTCGTGGTTTGCTTTGCCGATTAATCAACCAGAGCCGACCACGAAAACACACGAACAGGAATCACGAAAAACGACACCCAGGGGCATCTTATGAGGCCGTATGCTATTAGCTTCTCCCGAGATGACTACTCTCGACTTGCGACCGCAAGTCATCTCTGTGCTAAATTAGGCATGCAGTAATTGCATCACCCCTGGAGGTTCTTTCGGATGACCTATGTAGTTGCCGAGCCCTGCGTCAACTGTCGCTATACTGATTGCGCTATCCCTTGCCCGGTAGAAGCCTTTCATCTCGATGACGACATGTTGGTCATCAATCCCGAGACCTGCATCGATTGTGACGCGTGCGTGCCTGAATGTCCGGTTGAGGCAGTTTTCGCGGAAGACAAGGTGCCGGCCGAATGGTCGCAATTTACGCAAATTAATGCAGAGAGGGCGCTAAGCGGACTGCCCACGATTAACGTGCGACTGGATCCGCTTTGCCAATAGCTTTATTTTTCAAACGAATTAAAAAGGCGCGCAGTCGCGGCAACCGCAGCGGCTGAAGCGCCTTCTTAGTTTTTCGGAACGTGCATTGCCGTCAGATCGTTCGATTGTCTGGAAATGAAGAAAGGCACGAAGCTCTTATTGGGTGGAGTGACTGTGGCCGCCGCCGCCGTGGGCGCCATCGGAGCCGTCATTATGAAAAGAGATCGCAAATTGGAACGGTTTCGCAGTCGGGCGCCGGACTCATGGGCCAGACCGGGCATGAAGGTCACGTTTCGCGCGGAGTTGATGCCCGGACGAGATCCGGATGAGCGGACTTATCAAGTAACGGACTTGCTGCCCAGCGGCCGGGTGTTACTCGATCGGGTTTCGGGTGAACACACCCAGACAGAATTTGAACGCCAGTAAAAACGCGTCTCACCATTCGTAGATCCGGCCAGGTTCCATCACTCGCAATTTTTCGATTCCCAGCTCATTTAGTTCCTGGATTACTTTTTCACGGTACGCCGGTTTCAAATGCACCGCGAGAATGTCCATGCCGTTGTGGTTGAGCTTGTTGAGTTCAGCTCGCAGCATTGATGGCGTCAGGTGCTTTGACGCTTTCGCTAATGCTTCCATTGAATCGGGGAACGAAGCTTCGATAAAAAGAGCGTTCAGATGCCTGGCTTGATTAACGACGCGCCAGAGTTCTTCCGTCTCGGCAGTGTCCGAACTGAACGCCACCGTTGCCTGACCATCTGAGACAAGCAGCCCAACGGTTGGCACGATGTGATTGACGGCAATCGCAGTGAGTTTAAGATGGGCGACTTGAAATTCCTGACCCGGCGAAAATGAAACGTATTCCATCACCGGTCCGTGTTCATTCCTTAACTCATCGAACTTGGGATACACGGTGTCGTTGAAGACATCCGCCTTCAGTAGTTCGATTACTTCGCTGGTGGCGTGAATACGAACCGGCTGGCGGAGTTCGCCAAACAAGTCGTCAACAAATATCGGCAGACTGGCGATGTGGTCCATGTGAGGATGGGTCACAACCACATCACGGATCGTACGCCGCTGGGCTTCATTCAGAGCGATGCCGATGCTGCCCGCGTCGACGGTCACGCGATCGTCGATCACAAAGCAAGTCAGGCGTTGCGCCGCGTTAGCGCTGCCCTGGGCGTCGAAAGAACTTGGTAAGAGTTGGATCTGCAAGTATCGGGTGAATGTTGGGTTCAGACTAGAGCCAAAAATCGCGCCAAGTATAAGCCATACTGACTTGAGTTCGCGAGGATTTCTGCTTCATTGTTGCCCCTGCGAAGGTGCGGCCATTCCGAGTTTCTGCCGCAACTCATGCAGCGTGTACAGATAATCATTCTCGCGCTGCTGGGCATAGTTCGGATCTTTAGCGAAGCCGCGGGCGACGCGGCACCGATGGAAAGCCAGTTCGCTGGCAATCTGGTTGTAACGCCTGCGCGCCCGCCAGCCGGAAAACCCTTTATTGGTCATCGCGTACCATGACAATCCCATGCGTCCGCGAATCGTCGCCAGCTTTTCGTATTCGAGCGGATCAAAAAAACCCCGCTGGTAATCAGGGTAGAGAAACTCACGTACGATGCGACCTTCGCGGCGGAGAGAGAAAAAGATCACCATTAGCGTGATGATGAACGTTGGACCCATGATCAGAAAGTATCCCGCGAAGAAACCCGCTGCGCCACCGTAAGTCGCCGTGCCATTCCAGGTGCCGTGCAAGAGAATCGCCAACATGAATCCCAGCACCGGCGCGACCACCTTTACGAAACCGTTGTTCGATTGGCGCGACCAGCCAAGGCCAATGCCGGTCATGCTGGTGAAAAGTGGATGAGAAAACGGCGCGGCCATTCCCCGCAGGATGAAGATAAACGTGAGCGATCCCGCCCCGCCAGAGACCGCACGGCCGTAGTAGAGAATATTTTCGCTCATCGCGAAGCCCAGGCCGACCATGCCGGCATAGACGATGCCGTCGACGATGCCATCGAACTCGTCCTTCTTCCAAAAGAAAAGAACGAAGAGGATGAAAGCCTTTGAGCTCTCTTCGACGATCGGTGCGGAAATTACCGCCCCAAAATTTTCTCCGATTTGCGCACTGTTTGTGGCGGCACTGACGATTGCGCCATTAATCGTATTCAAAATGATCGCGATGAAAACGGCGACGAGTGCGCCCCACAGAAACACCGTCGTTAACATCCAGAGCGGCTCTGACTCGTATCGATCGATCCACAACAAGAGCATGACATAGATGGGGACCGGAAGCGTCGCGCAAATCATTCCGATAATCAGTTCTGTTGGCCCAGTCTCTGACCCGATAAGTAAAAGCACGATTAGACCCAGTAGCACCGCCACCATCAAAGCAAAAACAGCGAGGATGATCTTCAACGCACTCCGATGGCCGGAAGATCCAACCATGCGAGGCGGAGTGATAACTGGAATATGAGCGTTATTCGGAGTGTAAGCGTTATTCATTGAAGCTCGACGTGACTGACCGCGATGCTCGCGCAGTATATCTACAAACGACTAAACCAGCTAGAGTTCTTACGCAGTTGGCCGAGGACTCATCAATCCGACCAGACAAAGCGAGTGACCGTGGCGAAGCGCCGCAATGCCAGCGAACACAATAAACAAGGGGCGATCAACCTCTTGTGTGGAGTTGAAAATCTGTTGCAATCCATGGAACTCCGGTTTATGCTACGCAAGCTCAACGACATCTAGCCACCCGGAGACCCTCAAAGTTGAAAAAGCAGATACACGAATACCGTATCGCGAAACGAGAGTTTCACGCGGCTGCTGTCGGGCAATTGCGACGAGGCTGGCTGCTTTAGTAAATGGTTAGCAGGTTTTCAATGGCTGAGATTGCAGTCACAATCGTAAGCGTTTCCACGGTGCTTGAGCTTGCCGCGTTTTGATCTACCGGCTCGTCGCTCAATAGTTGGTTGTCGGTGCAAGGTGGCGCATTGCTTTCGCCGGGATTCGGGCAAGGTGGCGCATTGCTTTCGCCGGCAAGGGCGGTTCCCGCAACGACGATAGTTAAGGTAATTGCTACTAATAGTCTTTTCACGCTTTTCATGGTTTGCTCCTTCGATTTGCCAAACTTGTTCTCAATTGATCGCGCGCTGAGAAGTAAGTCGCTCGTTGGCGACTCTTTGAATGCCGCGCGCGCTGCACTTAATACCAGCCCAAAATGTTTCGGGCAAGGTTTTTATCACGATCCAAGAAAGGTAGGGCGCACATGAACTTAACAGCCCAACTAGCGACACTTCGAAAACAGACTGACGGTTTGAGCCGCAATGAGCGCGCGAAATTGTGCTGCGATGCGGCGAAACAACTGGAAAAGGTGGGAGAGCTCGAGGCTGCCGCCGAGGCCCTGGAAGAATTCTGGCCTGATCGGAACGAAGCGCCGATAATGGATGGCCTGGATAACCCGACAAAGGGGAGGGTCATGCTTCGCGTGGGCACCCTGATCGGGCTTTTGGGTGGCGCGGGCCAGACTCCCGGCAGCCAGGAGCGTGCCAAGGATCTGATCACGCGGAGTGTCGAGATGTTCGAGGGTCTGGGCGACAACGTACGCACTGCCGAAGCCCGGGGCGACCTTGCGCTTTGCTATTGGCGCGAAGGCGCGTTTGATGAAGCCCGGATCAATCTGGCAGACGCGCTCAGCCGGGTTGGCGAGGCACAACCGGATTTGAGGGCTATTCTTCTGATTCGCGCTGGAATTATCGAAGAGCGCACGCGCCGGCTACAAAGCGCGATCAACTTCTATAACGAAGCGCAGCCGCTGGTGGATAAGAGTGAGGATCATGTCTTAAAAGGATCTTTTCACTTTGAATATGCGCTGGTGCTCCGCCGACTGGCCGCTCCGGAAAACCGCGAGGATTATCTGGATCGCGCGCTGATTGAATATGCGGCCGCAAGTTTCCACTACGAACAAGCCGGTAACCAACGTTATCAAGCGCTAGTCGAAAACAATCTAGGTTACTTGTATTACACAATTGGCCGTCATAAAGATGCTCACAAGCATCTCGATCGCGCCCGGAATCTTTTCTCGAATCTCAAAGACATAGGACGCGTCGCTCTTGTCGATGATACAAGGGCGCGCATTCTGCTGGAAGAGAATCGGCCCGCTGACGCGGAACGTCTGATCCGGCAGGCCATCAGAGGGCTTGAACGCGGGGACGAGCAAGCGATTTTGGCAGAAGCCCTGACCACCTACGGCGTTGTGCTCGCGCGATTGGGGCGCCACGCGCGCTCGCGAGAATTATTGGAGCGGGCGATGGAAGTTGCGGAAGTAGCGGGCGACCGTGAAGGCGCTGCGCGTGCGAAGATCAGCGTCATTGAAGAACTTACAAGTCAAACTTCAGCGGAAGAATTGGCGGCGGAATATCAAGCTGCCGCGTCGCTTCTATCTGATTCTCAGGATCCAACAACCGCCAGGCGATTGATTAACTCAGCGCTCCGGGTCGTCGACGCTTTAATGCCTTCCCAGCAGGAGGAACCTCAGGTCGAGCAAACCTCATGGGATGGATTCTCGTTTAAGCGTGAAGTATTAAAGATCGAAAAGCGACTGATCGAGCACGCGCTGCGCGACGCAGGCGGGTCCGTTACCCGAGCCTCGCGCTTGCTTGGCTTCCGACACCATCAAAGTCTGATTGCTTTGATAAATAGTCGTCACCGCGATTTGCTCGGCACGCGCTCCGCAGTCCGCAAACGTAGACATCACTTATTCTCGAAACCGCGCAAGACCCGCAAGACGCCGGGTGATGGATCTTCCGGGGCCGGAGGATCAAAGCCGGAAAATGACGAGAGTGCGGTGACTACGGCCAGCGAAGATAATTAAAATGCTCCGTTAGCGGGCGCACGTCAACGCGCGCCCACCGTCAATTTGATAAGTCGCGCCAGTGATCCAACCGGCATTTTCAGAAGCCAGGTAAAAAACTAACTCAGCAATTTCACCCGGGTCGCCCACTCGACCAAGCGGATGAGTTGTCTTGGAGTGTTCCAGAAACGCTCGATAGTCCTCTGCGCTCATTCCTCCGCGTTTGTGAATCTCGGTTACCACCACGCCTGGATTCACTGCATTGACGCGCACTCCCTTTGGGGCCAACTCCAAAGCCGCACAACGCGTTAGTTGATCCAATCCAGCTTTAGAAACACAGTAAGCGAGCACGCCGGGAAACGAACGCAGCCCCGTCACGCTGGAAATGTTAACGATGTTTCCTTTTGATTTGATCAAAAGCGGAGAGGCTAGCTGCATCAGATGAAACACAGCGCGCAGATTGACGTTCATCATCGCGTCCCATGCAGCCAGCGAAGTATTCTCTATCGATCCGGTTGAAATGTGCCCTGCCGCATTTACCAAAACGTCCAGGCGACTCGTTTCACGTATGACGCTTGCGAATGCCTTATCAACATCGGCGTCGTTGGTCACATCGAATCGAATGGTTGAGCATTCACCGCCATCTCGAACAACGTCTGCCGCAACTTCATCCAGCGCCGCGGCATCGCGGCCAATAGCAATAACCCGGTCAGACGCTGACGCAAATCGTCTGGCCACCGCGCGACCAATGCCCGAAGTCGCTCCGGTGACCATGACGACTCGAGAGTGCGGTTTATCTTTCATCATTTGCTCCTTGTTGGCGTGCTTGAGAAAGGCTCCCACTGTGCAAGCGAAACAGCGGTTTTATATTGACATAGGCCCGCAGAGATTGACTATACTCTGAGGCTGATTCATAAGTTGATGTCGTATTATTGCACGCCGGCTTTGAGCAGGTTCCTCTAGCCTAAGAACAGAAAGTCGATTTACGTTAGCGGTCGATAGCTCGTTCCCGACAAAATCTTTGCGATTGGCTCTAAGCCCGAAAGAATAGGTTGGCACGCTCTCCATCTACTTCAGGGTATATGACGGCCGCTGCCGCCGCGGCCGCAGCCTTATTCTTCGTTTTGTGGTGGATGTTGCAGGCGGAAGAGTCACCTTGGGTGCCGGCAGGTTTGGCTGCCAGCGTCGTCATGCTCGTCGCAGCCTTCGCCAGACTGTTAGTCGCCCGCCGCGCCGTTCGCAATCGCGATCGCCAGGCGATGCACAATTCGTATCGACGCACTGCGCCTTATCGAGCGGCGTTCACCCAGGTGATGCATTCAACCAGCCGACATGCAGAGGCGTTGCGGGCCTTGCAAAGACAGTCGGCGGCAGTTGATGCGCGTGACTCCCCGGAAACTCATCGTGAGTTGTATGAATTGTGCAATGAGTATCTAACTGGCGCGGAAGTAGCTTTGCAGTCACTGGCCTTACCGGCAGACGGCCGCGTTGCCTTACGCGCCGGACAAGAGCGTGTGCGCGAGATGCAGAAGCATCATTTGGTGACCTGGGCGCGGAATTCAGCGCGGTCGCTTACGCATGAAGCTCAACAACGATCCCGGCTCTACGAAAAAGTCGAGAATGCGAATCGCGCGCTGGATTGCATCGATCAGGCTTTGAAAGTTTATCCGGACGATGACGAGCTTAGGACCTCAGCGCGAGCCGTGCGCGAGTTCATCACCTCGAGCAGAGTGGCGCATTGGGTCGAGTTGGCCGAACGCGCCGCATTCAAAGGCCATTTTCAACGAGCGGTCGACTGTTATCGCGACGCGCTTTATTATCTGGGCCGTGATAGACCAGACCCCGATGGCGAGGCGGCGGCAGAGCGAATTGTGAAGGAAATCGATTTGCTGAGAGCGCGACAAAACACAGATCGAGCCATAGACTCGCAGCACCGCTCAGCGAGTACTACTCGCTATCCAAAGTCTTAATGAAGGTTTAGAGTCCACGGAGACGACATGCTGAGACCAAGATGCCCAAGGTGCGGCAGCAGACGAATTCGCCGCGGTTACGACCGAAGGGCGTGGTATCAGCGATTATTTGGCTTCTATAACCTTTTGTGCGATCATTGCAACTGGTTATTCACAGCATTCAGTCCACTGTTTATTCTCTGGGAAGGCCAACGAAGCCACGGTAAATGAATCTTGTTTTCGTTGGGTTTACTTTCATTTGATTTAGGTTTTACAAAAGCCATGAGTACTAAAAGCTTGTTTTTCGCAGCGATCCTCGTAAGTTTCGCGCTCGGTTGGTCGGCGATCGCTCAGGAGCAATCCCAGGGTCCGGTTCTTGGCTCGTCCGGGGCTTCGGTCGATAGCCAGGGCATTCGAAACTATTTGCTTGGCCCGGGCGACGTGTTGGACGTGCGTGTCTTTGGCCAGCCTGATCTCAGCTCCCAAGTCGAAATCGACGCCGCCGGCAACGTCTCTTCGCTGCCGTTCCTGGAGACGCCGATTCGGGCCCAGTGTCGTACCGACAGAGAAGTGCAGAAGGACATCGCCACGGCGTATGCGAAGTATATTAAGAACCCGCAAGTAAGTGTGCGTGTTGCGGAGCGAAAGAGCCGCCAGCCGGCGACCATTTCAGGAGCCGTGAGAAATTCGATGCAGGTGACGATGATGCGACAGGTTCGTTTGCACGAGCTGATCACCAAGGCAGGCGGATGGACGGATCGCGCGAGCGGCACGATTGAGATCATGCATACTGAGCCACCGATGTGCGGTGATGCCGGTATTTTCCAAAATGCGACGTTATCTGAAAAAGGAAGCTTCGGAATTGCAGTCTTCAAGATCAACGATCTCAAGATGGGCAAGGAAGAAGCCGATCCTTACATTTGGCCGGGCGACATAGTTAGGGTCACTGAGGGCGAGCCGGTATATGTAACGGGCGCCGTGTTGGCGCCGCGCGAACTTGTCATTCGAGATCAATTAACTCTGGGCCGCGCCATTGCCATGTCCGGCGGCGCTAAGCCGATGGCAAAAACAAATGAGGTGCATATCTACCGCCAAAAAGAAGGTCAGGCCGGTCAGGACGACTTGAAGTTTAATTTGGACGCGATCAAAAAAGGTAAAGAGCCCGACGTAGTGCTGAAGCCGTTTGACATTGTAGATGTCGGCGAGTCAGGCCTGTTCAGCGGCAAAGGCATGGGCAATATGTTGAAAAGCCTTGTCCAGGGTTCGGGCGGGATGATTTTGCAGCGTGGGATTATTTATTAGTTCGCATCTCCAATTTATCGCATACCCAAAACAAATTTCATGAGTCAAAGAATACGAACTAAAACAAAAAAGAAACGCGGCTTTACCTACCTCTGGATCTTTGGTATGGCGCTGCTCGTTTTTCTCCTAATCTATTTCGAACAAACCGCGCTGCTTTATGTCTTCTCGACGCTCGGTGTGACCGTGCTGCTGGTAATCGTAGCCGCTGCCGACCTGGGGCGCAGTGAATTGCCTTCTCCCGGCGGCGATGCAGTTTCAGGTATGCCGGCTCCTGCGAAATCGATCAAGTAAAGTCATGCTGATGGGCGTGGCGATTGAGATGGCCTTCTGCTCGTCTTTCGAGTTGCGGATTTTCCCGCGTCTCGACTAGAGTATCTCCGCCGACACAGTAGTCCAAAGATCTTTCCGGAGAATAAATCCAAATGAAGAACACAAGGCGTGCATTCATGCTGTTCGCCGCGCTGGCCTTTGCCGCGCTTTCACTTTCCACACCTTTCCATCTCGCTCACGCACAAAGAAACGGTGGTGGAGGCGGCGGCACGCCGATCACTTATCCCGAGACGAAAAAGGGTGATGTTGTTGACGATTACTTTGGGACCAAGGTCGCGGATCCATATCGGTGGCTCGAAGACAACGACTCACCCGAGGTCGCAGCCTGGGTAGAAGCGCAGAACAAAGTGACGTTTGCCTATCTCGATCAAATTTCATATCGCGCCCAGCTAAAAGATCGGCTGATGAAGCTTTTCAACTATCCGAAGATTGGCGCGCCTCAACGTCGCGGTGAGTGGTTCATCTTTTCCAAGAACGATGGGCTGCAAAACCAAAGCGTCTGGTATATCGAGAAGGGTCTTGAGGGCACGCCTGAGGTGCTGCTGGATCCCAACAAGTTCTCCGCCGACGGCACATCACGACTCGGCGCTGGCCCCTCGTGGTCTCCCAAAGGCAAGTACGTCCTTTACGGCATATCGCAGGGCGGATCAGATTGGAACGATCTTTATGTCATGGATGTCGCCACCAAGAAACCTTTGGACGATCATTTGAAGTGGATCAAAAACGGCGGCGGATCGTGGCGCGGCGAAGAAGGATTTTTCTACAGCCGCTATCCTGAGCCGGAGAAAGGCAGAGAACTCTATTCGAAAAACGAGTTTCAATCAGTCTGGTATCACAAGATCGGAACGCCGCAAACTAATGACGAACTGGTCTATGAAGACAAAGCGAATCCGCAGCGCTTTCAAAATGTTAACGTGACGGAAGATGGCCGCTTCGCCCTCCTCTATGTCTCTGAACGCGGTAAAGGCAAAGACGGCAACGCCCTTTCGTTCCGCGATCTCTCGAAGAGTGACAAGACCTTCACGCCGATCGTAAACGACATTGGCAACGACAGTTATGGCGTGCTGGATGACGTCGACGGTAAGTTTCTGATTGAGACAAATCACGGCGCGCCGAACGGCAAAGTTGTGCTTTACGACCCGGCAGCGAAAACCTGGACGGACGTGATTGCCGAAAAATCGGAGCCTTTGCAAAGCAGCGGCACCGCCGGAGGGAAGCTCTTTGTCACCTATCTGAAAGATGTAACCACGCGGGCCTATGTCTATAGCATCAATGGGAAGATGGAAAACGAAGTCCAGTTTCCCGGTCTCGGGACGGCAGGTGGTTTTGGCGGACGGGATGACGACAAATTCGTCTTCTACAGTTTCACTTCCTTTAACACACCGCCCTCGATTTACAAATACGACATCGCTTCAAAGAAATCTTCGGTGTTTCGTACCGTAGATATTCCGGGCTTTAACAGTAACGATTACGAAGTCAAAGAAGTGTTTTATAACAGCAAAGACGGCACCCGCGTCCCGCTGTTTCTCACGTACAAAAAAGGAATAAAGCTTGACGGCAATAACCCGACGCTGCTTTACGGCTACGGCGGTTTTAATATCGTGACGAACCCGTCGTTCAGTGCGCTCCGGATCGCTTTGCTCGAGCAGGGATTCGTTTATGCATCGGCGAACATGCGCGGCGGCGGCGAGTACGGCGAGAAATGGCACGAAGCCGGTACCAAGCTGAAGAAGCAAAATGTGTTTGACGACTTTATCGCCGCGGCTGAGTACCTGATCAGTCAGAAGTACACTTCACCCGCACGACTCGCCATTGATGGAGCTTCGAACGGCGGCTTACTGGTGGGCGCAGTCGCGAATCAACGGCCGGACCTCTTCCGTGCCGTGCACCAACACGCGGGCGTGATGGACATGCTGCGTTATCAGAAGTTCACGATCGGTTGGAACTGGGCCGCGGACTACGGTCGTAGCGACGCTAACGAAGCTGAGTTCAAAGCGCTGTACGCTTACTCGCCCGTACACAACGTCAAACCGGGCACCCGGTACCCGTCAATTCTGGTGACGACTGCGGATCACGACGATCGCGTCGTGCCGGCGCATTCGTTTAAGTACGCGGCGGCTCTGCAGGCGGCGCAGGCAGGCGATAATCCAGTGATCATTCGCATCGACACGAAATCCGGCCACGGCGCGAGCAGCACTACGAAGCAGCTTGAGCAAACAGCCGATATTTATTCGTTCATCATGTACAACCTCGGCGTGACGCCGAAGTGGTAAGTGGGCTGGGCGTTTTCTAAGGCGTTGGCTATGCCACCTGATGTGCGGAAGCGCTCTGCGCTTCCGTCCAGCTTCATAAGAAATTAGTGGCTGCGCCCCAATAACTGGGCATAGCCCACAATCCATAAGGTCGACTGTGCGGAAGGCCAGAGGCCTTCCGCACATCAGACGGCATAGCCGGAGACTTTGCAAAGCAGAGCGCGGTGATCCGCGTTAATCTGCGGCTAATCTTTTCCTGGCAGCGACCAGGGCTTCCGCCACCCGCCCTCTCGCCGTTCCCCCCGATTGTGATTTCGTTGACAAGGTCTCGTCGAGAGAGAGCGTCTTGAAGACATCATCGTCAAAGAGCTGCGAGAATGATTTGAATTCATCAAGCGGCAGATCGTTTAACTCACAACCTCTCTCGATGGCGAGCATCACGATCCGCCCGACAGTTTCATGGGCCTGTCGAAACGGCATGCCTTTGCGCACCAGATAATCCGCTAGCTCCGTCGCATTAAGATACCCGCGTTTTGCCGCCTCGCGCGTTCGCGACTCACTGATATGAATGTGTCGCAGCACGGTCGCCGAAACCGTCAGGCAATTACTCACCGTGTCGACCGTGTCGAAAATTGCCTCCTTGTCTTCCTGCATGTCTTTGTTGTAGGCGAGCGGCAAACCCTTCATCATCGTGAGCAAGCCGGCCAGATGACCAAATACGCGTCCAGCCTTTCCGCGCACCAGCTCCATTGAATCGGGGTTCTTCTTCTGCGGCATCAAGCTGGAACCAGTCGCCACCGCGTCGCCTAACTCAAAAAAGCCGAACTCCGTCGTCGAGTAAAGAATGATGTCTTCCGCAAGGCGCGACAGGTGCATCATGATGAGCGAAGCGGCGCCGGCGAACTCGATGCAAAAGTCGCGATCGCTCACCGCATCGAGGCTGTTGCGTGAAACCGACTCGAAGCCAAGCGCGCGGGCGACCGCTTCGCGATCGATTGGATAGGATGTTCCGGCCAGAGCGGCTGACCCAAGCGGCAGGACATTCACGCGTTTGCGGACTTCACTGAGTCGCTCGCGGTCCCGGGCCAGCATTTCAAAATATGCGAGACACCAATGCGCAAACAGAATCGGTTGTGCGCGTTGCAGGTGCGTATAGCCGGGAACCACCGTGTCAGGGTTTGCTTCCGCGATCGCGAGCAGAGCTTCCTGGGTGTCAACCGCTGTTGACGCGATTCGATCGATCTCTGCGCGCAACCACAGCCGGAAGTCCGTCGCAACTTGATCGTTGCGGCTGCGGCCCGTATGGAGCTTGCGGCCGAGATCGCCAACCATTTCTACCAGGCGCGCCTCAACGAATGAATGGACATCCTCAGCCGACTCTTTGAAATAGTCCGGGTCACGTTTTGCCCGCTCGAGAATCTCTCGCAGTGCTGAATGAATCTGTTGAGCTTCAGCCGCAGTTAACACATCTGCCCCCACCAGGGCATCGCAATGCGCAATACTCGCGTGTACATCTGCCGAGAACAACCGGCAGTCGAAGCCGAAACTTCGGTTGAACTCAGCAAATCCGGAATCAGTTTCGCCGGTGAATCTCCCGCCCCACAGATTGGCCGCCGTCTTTTCGCTCATTGATCTCTCCGTCAACTCAGGATTTTGCTAGCCAGCTCTTACGCGCCCCAACTTGACGGCGCTGCATAAACACGCTAGTTTATGCAAATATGCAGACACAATGCAAACTATCTGCATAATAAGTGCGTCTAAGAATCGAGCGCCCGATGCAATTAATACGATGTTAAAGCGAGATCGGCAAAAGAAGATATTGAATTTGATTCGGGCGAAGCCGATTGGCACCCAGGAGGCATTACGAGCACACCTGGAACGCACCGGGCTGTCAGCAACGCAATCGAGTGTTTCGCGCGATCTCGAAGAGTTGGGAATCGTGAAGCACGACGGCAGATATTCGCTGCCGCACTCGAATGGCGATTTGACGCGGGGGCTGCTGGCTTTGGATTTAGCGGGGGATGTTCTGATTGTCGCGAAGTGTTTGCCGGGCCGCGCTTCCGCGGTCGCGGTTGAGATTGACGATGCGGCGATTCCGCAAATCGTCGGCACGCTGGCGGGTGAAGATACGATCTTCATCGCTGCCCGTGATCAGAAATCGCAACGCGCGGCCATGAAGAGGATTTGGGAGATGTTCGGATGAGGTCAGAACCGCCTGCGGTAGCGGGCGGTTGATCGTTCACTGATCGATCTAGAAATGGAAACATGAACCGCCCGCTACCGCAGGCGGTTCTGACTCGTTATTCGATGACTGACAAAATAAACAAAATCGTTCTCGCTTACTCCGGCGGTCTCGATACGTCGGTGATGCTCCGCTGGCTTAGAGACAAGTATCAGTGCGAAGTCGTCTGCTACTGCGCCGACGTTGGCCAGGGCGCTGAGATGGATGGCCTGGAAGAGAAAGCGAAAGCCACCGGCGGTTCGAAGCTCTACATCGAAGATCTGCGCGAAGAGTTCGTGCGCGACTACGTCTGGACTTCCGTCAAAGCCAACGCCGTATATGAAGGCGTTTATTTGATGGGCACGTCGCTGGCGCGGCCAGTGATTGCCAAACGACAAATCGAGATCGCGCGGATGGAAAACGCGGATGCGGTTGCTCATGGCGCTACGGGGAAGGGAAACGATCAGGTCCGATTTGAGCTGACTTACTATGCTTTGCAGCCGGACATCAAAGTCATTGCGCCGTGGCGTGACTGGGAATTCGGCGGCCGCACCGATCTCATCGCTTATGCCGAAGCTCACGGAATACCGGTGACGGCGACGATCGACAAACCTTACTCGACGGATCGCAACCTCATGCACGTTTCGTATGAAGGCGGAATTCTGGAGGACCCGTGGGCTGAGCCGCCGGAGAGTATTTTTCAAATGACTCGCTCGCCCGAGACCGCAAAAGCTGAAGCTGACTACGTTGAGATCGGATTCGAAAAGGGCGAGCCCGTTTCAATCGATGGCGAGAAGCTCGGCCCCGTCGAGCTGTTGTCAAAGCTGAACGATCTCGGCGGTGCACACGGCATCGGCCGGATCGATTTGGTCGAGAACCGTTTTGTCGGCATGAAGTCGCGTGGGGTTTACGAAACGCCCGGGGTGACCATCCTTCACGCGGCGCATCGCGCGCTTGAGTCGATCACGATGGATCGAGAAGTGATGCACCTGCGCGATTCGCTGGGGGTGAAGTTCGCAGAGAACATTTACTACGGGTTTTGGTTCGCGCCGGAATCCGAGCTCATGCGCAAGATGATCGATGAGACGCAGAAAGACGTGAGCGGCGACGTAAGGCTGAAGCTCTATCGCGGCAACGTGATCGTGGTCGGTCGTCGATCGCCGCATTCGCTCTATGATGAGCGGGTGGCGACGTTTGAGGCGGACACCGTTTACAACCAACGGGACGCTGAGGGCTTCATCAAACTAAACGCGTTGAGATTGCGATTAAGAGGTGGCCAGCACAACTGAGACGTTTAGCGGCGGGCTACCGCCCACCGGATTGATCGAGGGGCAGTAGCCCGCCTCTAAACGTATTGAATATGTTTTTGAAATGAATGAAATGAATCAAATCGAAGTCGACAAGATCGGTTCCGCCACGTCGCCGCTTAATCTGCCGCGGCTGCTATCCATCGTGGACGCAAACGGAACTGCCCGGGCCGGCGACGTGGTGGTGGTGCGCGTGTTAACCGACAGCGCAACCTACAACATGTTGGAGCTGCCGACCGGAAGGTTGGCAAAGGTGAATCCGGGTGATGTGCTCGCGGGCGTGCTTGGTCGCCGTCGCGCCTTGAAAGGATTCGTCGGTGATGTTCCGGACACGGTGAAAGCGGGCGATGAGCTTCACCTGTTGAGTCTCGGTGGTGTAATCGGAAGTTGCACCGGTCATCATTCGAGCCTTAACGACGCAATTAAGGTCAAAGTCATCGGGCTGGCGGCAAACGGTGGCGGATCGATTAGGAACATTGCTGATGTCGCTTTGCCGCTTCGCAAAACGTTGGGACCAACTGCCCCGTTAGTCGTGGTGGCGGGCGCGTGCATGAACAGCGGCAAGACCTATGCAGCGACGGAAATCATTCAACAGGCAACGCGAAATGGATTGCGAGTCGCCGCCGCCAAGCTTTCAGGAATTGCGTGCCTGCGAGACACGCTGAATATGGCCGATCACGGTGCGATCGCGACTGCAAGTTTTTTGGATTGCGGTCTGCCGTCGACGGTGGGCGCGGAAGATCTTGCTCCGGTCGCGAAAGCAATCATCGCGCGGTTGAATGAGAGTGCGCCCGATTTGATCGTGATCGAATTAGGCGATGGAATTCTCGGCGGGTATTCCGTTGAATCAGTTTTTGAAGACAATGAACTCCGCGACGCGATGACGGCTTTAATCTTTTGCGCTTCAGATTATGTCGGCGCGTGGGGTGGAATCGAATTGTTCCGGCGACGTGGAATCAAGGTTGATTTGGTCGCCGGGTCAGTGACGGATTCAAAGATGGGTGAGGACTATATTCAAGACGAATTCGGCGTGCCGGCAGCTAATGCCAGACGCAACGGAGTGAAGTTGTTTGAGATCGTGAGCAATGGAATGCGGTCGGTACCGGGAGCGATAGCGACCGCGTAAGCGAAGAAAAAGGATTACCTCGTCGCTATCGCTCCGGGTACTGACTCAATTATGAAAATCAAGATCGCAATCTTCGGGGGCTCGGGTTACGGCGGGTCGGAACTGCTGCGTATTCTGCTACAACATCCGCACGCTGAGATCGCTTTCGTCACCGCGAACGAGCACGCCGGCAAGGCCGTGAGCGAGGTTCATAAGAACTTGCTCGGCGTCACTCAGCTGAGATTTATCAAAGCGCCCGAACATGTTGAGGATCTGAGCGATATAGACTTAGCTTTTTTTGCATTGCCGCATGGACAGGCGATGGAGGTCGCCCCGAAGCTGCCGGCTCAGGTGAAAGTCATAGATCTTTCCGGCGATTTTCGCTTGGGCGATGCTAATGTGTTCGCGCAACATTATGGCCGCGAACACACCGCGATCGACGCGCAATCACAGTTTGTTTACGGTCTGACTGAAACGAATCGGGAAGTGATCCGATCGGCCACGCGCATCGCAAATCCGGGTTGCTTTGCGACGGCGACGCTACTGGGGCTCGCGCCTTTGGTCGCGAACGATCTCTTGAGTTGTCGCGTGATCGTTGACGCGAAGACCGGCTCTTCAGGTTCGGGCTCCAAGGCTGCGCCCAACACTCATCATCCGCAGCGATCCACTTCGTTCTACGCGTACAAGCCCTTCACGCATCAGCATGTGCCGGAGATTGAGCAGGAGCTGAAATCGATCGGCGAGTGGAACCACGAACTTGTTTTCATGACGCACTCGCTGCCGGTCGCGCGCGGCATCTTTGCTTCGATCTACTGCGAACTTAAGAAAGAGATTGACGCGATCGAAGCACGGGCGATGTTCGCTGATTTTTATCGTGAATCTTTTTTCGTGCGGCTGGTTGAGGGCTCGCCCGACATCAACTGGGTGAAGACGACGAACTTTTGCGATATTGGATTCGCGACGCGCGGCCGCCAGTTGGTTGTGTTCACGGCGATCGACAACCTGGTTAAGGGTGCGGCCGGCCAGGCTGTGCAGAATATGAATCTGATGTTTGGCCTGGATGAGAAAAAGGGATTGATGTTGTTAGGCACCAATCCATAGAAAGAAGTTAACCACAGAGGACACAGAGGAAAACAAACAACGATAAGACATAGGAAAGCTCTTTCATCTTTTGCAGGTTTAGTTGATCTTCTCTGTGTCCTCTGTGGTGAAACTATGACTGAAGAGTTCAAGCCTGCAGATATCAAACCGACAATCTCGTTTGCTGAACTCGATCGCATCGACATTCGAGTCGGCACGATTCTTTCTGCCGATGATGTCGAAGGTTCTAACAAGCTGCTACGGCTGACCGTGGATTTTGGCGATCACCGCCGCTTCATTCTCGCGGGGATGAAACAAGAGCGCGAGAACCCGCGCGAGATCGAGGGGCGGCAGGCTCTGTTCGTGGTGAATCTCGAACCCAAGAAGATGATGGGCGAGGCGTCAGAAGGAATGTTATTTGATATCGGTTTTGCGGATGGAGTGACGCCGGCATTGGCGGTTCCGGAAACCAAAGTGCCGAACGGAACCAGAGCAGGATGAAATGAATAAAACGTTTAGAGGCGGGCTACTGCCCGCCAGTGGGTGGAAATGCGTGGGCAGGCGGTAGCCGGCCTGTAAACATTCATTATGAGTATTTTGAACACACAAGACGTCGCCGTGCTCGAAGAGCAATTTCAACTCGCGACTTACAAGAAAATGCCGGTCGTCGCTGATCGTGGCGAAGGTGTTTGGATCTATACGAACGAAGGCCACCGCTATCTCGATCTTTATGGCGGTCATGCGGTCGCCGGCACCGGTCATTGTCATCCGCACGTGGTGAAAGCGATTAAGGACCAGTGCGACAAGTTACTCTTCTACTCGAATCTGGTCTATTCGGAAGCGAGAGCCCGAGCCGCGGAAAAACTTATTTCGATTTCTCCCTCATCGTTAACCAAGGCTTTTTTCTGTAACTCAGGCACGGAAGCAAACGAGAACGCAATGCGTATGGCGCGCATGGTGACCGGGCGCGAAAAAATAATTACGTTCAGCGGTGGCTTTCATGGCAGAAGTGCGGACGCGATTAGCGCCACGTTTCTCGGCAAGTATCGTGAGATTGGCAAGCCGAATGTGCCGGGGCATATCCAGGCGGAATTCGGTGATATCGAATCCGTGCGCACCATTGCCGATGAATCAGTGGCGGCCATCATGCTCGAGCCGATCCAATCAATGGCCGGTGTGAAAATGGCCGGTCCTTCGTTCTATCGAGTCTTGCGAGAGTTGTGCGATGAATGCGGCATCGTCCTGATTTATGACGAAGTGCAGACCGGCGTGGGACGAACAGGCGATTGGTTTTTCGCGGGCAGCCCAGCCGCCGACGGTGTCGTCCCGGACATTATCTCGCTGGCGAAATCGTTGGGCAGCGGCATTCCCGTCGGTGCTTGCCTGGTTACGGAACAGATCGCTTCGCATATCAAGGAAAACGATCTCGGCACGACATTCGGAGGCGGAATGATCGCGATGGCTGCGGTCACGGCAACGCTCGAAGCCATTGAAAGCGATGGAATGCTCGCCAACGTGCGATCGGTGGAGTCTTATCTGCGCGAGCGTCTGAAAGAAGTCGAGCAGGTCGTCAGTGTCCATGGCCGTGGTTTTCTGCTGGGACTTGAATTCGCGGACAGCGCGAAGAAAGTTCATGAAGCGCTGCTCGCAGAAAAGATCATCACCGGCACGTCGAGTGACGCGAAGGTCCTGAGATTGCTGCCGCCGTTGTGCTTGCAGAAAGAAGAAGTTGATTTGTTGGTTGATGCCCTGGGGAGAGTGATTTAACCAAAGAGGACACGGAGGATTTCGCAAAGGTGCGCAGAGATTTTCTAAGCACGGCCGGGTTGTCACGCGATGAACTCGAGAGCTTGATTGAATCAGCTCTGCGATTCAAAAGCGGCGACGATCATTCAAAGCCGCTTGCCGGCAAATCCGTAGCTTTGGTCTTCTTCAATCCGAGTCTGCGCACCCGCGCCTCAATGCAAATAGGAGTCTACGAGCTCGGTGGCAACGCAGTGGTGCTGGAGCCTGGCGGGACCAGTTGGACGTTGGAACACCGCGACGGTGCTGTGATGGATGGCGACAAAACTGAGCATGTGGCGGAATTCGTGCGTGTGCTCGGCCGGTATTGCGTGGCGATTGGCGTGCGCACGTTTGCCGCTTTGAAGAATTGGGAGGAAGAACGCACCGATCCAATTCTGAATGCTTTCGCTAAATATTCAGACGTGCCAATTATCAACCTCGAATCCGCTATGCATCATCCCTGTCAGGCGATGGCCGACATGATGACCGTTCGCGAGAAGCTGGGAGAAGGTCGCAAGAAAGTTTTGCTGACGTGGGCCTGGCATCCGAAGCCTCTGCCGATGGCCGTGCCGAATAGTTTTGCACTGGCGGCCGCACAGATGGGACACGATCTGGTGATTGCGCACCCGAAGGGTTACGAGCTCGACGGCAGGTTAATGACGACCATAAATCGTCACGCAGTAAAGGCTGAAGGTAGAGTCACTATAACTCAGGATATCGATAAGGCTTTCGAAAAAGCCGACGTTGTATACGCAAAGAGCTGGGGCAGCCGCAATTTCTATGGAGCGCCGGAAAAAGACATTGCCGAGCGCGCGCAATATCGTTCTCCGTGGATTGTTGACGAAGGAAAGATGGCGCGGACAAACTCGGCGATTTTTATGCACTGTTTACCGGTAAGAAGGAATGTGATTGTGACTGATGGCGTGATCGATTCGCCCTCATCAGTTGTGATCGATGAGGCAGAGAACAGGCTGCATGTTCAGAAAGCGATCCTTAAGGAATTGATTCATTGATCCATTGATTCATTGATCCATTTGCGCTATGACGAAATGAGCCAATGAACCAATGAGGCAATGAATCAATGAACCAATGAGTCAATGAACTAATGAATCAATTTGTCGACAGCCAATTACGTCTGGACCTCTTGCGCGAAGCGCTGCCCTACATTCAGCGTTTCAAAGGCAAGACGTTTGTCGTTAAGTTCTCAGGCAAGGTTACAGAAGATCACGATCGCCTGATCTCTCTGTGCGAAGAGCTTGCCTTGCTTCATCAGGTCGGTATTCGCGTCTGTGTCATTCACGGCGGAGGCAAGCAGCTCAGCGACCTGGCGAAAAAACTAGGCGTCGAGCAGACGATTATCGAAGGCCGTCGAGTAACTGATGATGACACGCTGGAAATGGCCAAGATGATCTTTGCCGGCAAAATCAATACGGACATTCTGGCGGCGTTGCGTCATCGCGGCATTCACGCGGTGGGTCTCTCGGGTATTGACGGCAACATTGTTCACGCCGAGCGTCGTCCGCCGCGCGAGGTCACTAACAAGCAAACCGGCGAGAGCGCACAGGTTGATTTTGGTCATGTCGGCGACATCTTAGAGATTGATGCGCGCTTGTTGACTGTCTTGCTTGATCACGGATATTTGCCGGTGGTGTCATCGCTCGGCGCTGACGCAGAAGGAAAAGTCTTCAACATCAACGCCGACACAATCGCGTCCGCAATCGCGGTGCAGCTTCAGGCGGAAAAGCTGGTCCTGCTCTCTGATGTCGACGGAATTTTCCTGCGCGCCGGCGATCCTGGGACAAAGCTTTCCCAGTTGACCGCCAGCGATGCTGAGAACTTAATCAAGACCGGGGCTGCGACTGAAGGAATGATTCCCAAGCTGCAAAACATTGTCGCGTTGCTGGGTAGCGGAGTGAAGAGCGCGCACATCATCAATGGTAACGCGCGCAATAGTCTGCTCGCGGAAGTATTCACCGATGACGGAACCGGCACGATGATCTCGGCGTGAGTTCAGAGTGCATGTTTGCTCAATCAACTCTTTCAAACACGACAATCTTCCCACGGAAATCAAAGGTGAGGATGAAGTCCTCAAAGAAAGCATTCCCGATATTGACCTGAAATGTTTTCTTGTCGTGGCCCGTGTTGGGAAGCCAGAACGTCGCCGGCACCGACTCAAGAGAGACCCGTCCGAGCCGGACGGATTTTAATAGTCCTGATTTATTCGCGAACTCGCCGTTGTATCCGACTGAAGTGCTCGCTTTGCCTTCATCGGCCTGGTCGTCCAGTCTCAAAATCGCTACGGCTTCCGGCGTCAAGATAAACGAACTGCTCGACCCGGTATCGAGTGTCGCGCGCATCTTTTCGTTGTTGATGAAAACCGAATCGATTATCACGTCGCCGTCTTCCCGCCTAAGCGGAAAAACGATTATGTTCACAGTATTGGGGGCCAACGAAATTCTGGGATAAGGCGATTCAGTGAAGAAGCGAATCTTCGAGTTCGGATAATCTATTTGAATTATTCGATCCTTGAGAAAGCTGTAACCCAGCACGCCCTGAATCGGTTTGCCAATCCGATCGCTTAACTGTTTTAGATCGATCGTGGCGGCCAGAACATCGCGGGCGGTGACCGCGCCCACTTCGACAGTTGGCAGTCTGGTGGGATAAACAACATTTTTTTCCGTCCCGCCACCAGTGGCGACCGAGCCTTTGGCGCCCACGTCCAGACCGAGTTCTTTAGCCGTCGCGGAATCAATCGCCGAAGGGTCGGTGTCCGTGTCGATCAGCATATTAAATGGGCCTTTGCCGCCGATTTTTGCCTGGACGATGATTTGTTTCGCCACGAATTCAAAAGGGACCTCGATGGGCGCTTTCGCGGATTGCGGAAAGGCGCTCGTCCCACATAGCAGCAGTAAGAACATTCCGACAGTTAATCTCTTCATCTAAGCTTAACCCTGGTCTGGCTTCACTCCATTTCCGACTTTGAGGCGACCATATCGTACACCGTTACGCAAGTGGCAACCTTAATAGAGCCTTAACCCCACGAGATTTTCCTCTGACTCCTTTAGAAAATGGATCACATCGATTTGGTTAGCATCGTGATTCAAGCGTGGCACGGTCATTGCCCTTTGTTGCGCCGAGGTCGGCGATGAGGTCAGGTCGCCGAGATTGAAAAAGCAATTATAAGATCGGTTGTCGCGAGACGACCGTGAGTTGAGGCCGGGTTGTGAAGGGGAGAGCGCGATCCGGCCTCGATTACTATCTACGCCCCATTCCGATTTTGTTTAGCAGCAGCACTTGTGCTGCTTTTGTATTGCGCGGACAAGTCCGCACGCTAAACGACTCGGGCGTTACGGATAGATCAGGCCGTAAAGCTTCTCTGCCCAGTCCTGATCAAGGTTTTGCAAGATCACGTATTGCTCAATCGCTGCGTCGCGATTGCCCTGCGCCAGTAAAGTCTTCCCCAGATTGTAGTAGGCCTTCCCAAAATCCGGCTTCAAACGAATCGCCTGGCGGAATGCTTCGATCGACTCGTCATGCTTATTCAGACCGTCGTAAGCTTCCCCGAGATTGTTCTGCGCGGCCGCATCGCCCGGTTTCAATAGTGCGAGCTGCTTGAAAGCCTCGACTGCTTCCGCGAACCTTTTCAATTGAATAAATCTTTGCCCGAGGTGATCGTATGCGGCGGCGTAGTCGGGCTTTAGCCGCAGCGCGTGCTTGTAGGCTTGAATCTCTTCGTCGGACTGTCCTGAATCCTTATACGTGATGCCCAGCGCGTAATACGCATCGGCAGCGTTGTAGGGGTCGAGCTTGATTGCCTGGCGATAAGCCTGCTCTGATTCGCGGTATTGCTTCAGATAATAATTAGCCAAACCGATATTGAAATACGATTCGGCTGACGGGCGAATGCTGACTGCTTTTTTCGAAGATTCGATCGCTTCGGCGTGGTGCCCCAGCTTTTCGTTGCAGAATCCGGCCTGCGCCCATGCTTCGCCGTACGCGCTGTCGGATTCAGTGGCTTTCTGAAAGTAGGGAAGCGCGTTTTGACAATCATCCTTCGAGAGAAAAGTGAGCCCGTCGCGAAAATACTCGACGGCTTTCGCGCGTTTGTTTCTACCCGTCGCAACCACTAGTTCACCGAGGGAAAGCTGTTGGGAATTCTCAGTCTGCGCAGTGCGATCGAGTTGCCCGATCCGTTCTGAGGGAATAGCGAAGTTCACACTTTGCCCGCCGGTGATTTGCAAAGTCGCGACCCCAATCACCTGGCCGTGCATGTTGACTACAGGGCTGCCGCTCGAGCCGGGAGAGATGGGCGCGGTTATCTGAATGATGCGACCAAATCCGGGAATGTCGCGCACGGCGGAGACAATTCCGTTGGTGACGCTGCCTTCCAGGCCAAACGGATTACCGATGACGACGACGCTTTCACCTTCCTGCGGCGACGTGCGATCGAGTGAAAGTGATCTTACCTGGTTGGGCGGCGCATCAACTTTCAACAGTGCGATGTCGGCTTCAGCATCGACCGCGATGACGCTCTTTACTGGAAAGCTGTTTCCTGAATTCAGATGCACTTCGGCGCGATAGGCGCCGTCGATCACGTGGCGATTGGTGACCACCCGATCCTTGTCTATGAAAAAGCCGCTGCCGCGCGAGAGTTTCTCTCCCCGGGCATCGAATGTCTCAATTGCAACTGCGGCAGGTTTGATCCGTCGAACAAGATCGGGGAGTTCGTCCTGGGCGTGCGTGTCGCGCAAACAAATCGAGATCAAGCCAAGAGCGATGATCGCGATTAACCCGCGACGAATATAAAGACGGACCGCGTGCATTACTTTTAGTATAACTCTGATTATGTTTAGAGGCGGGCTACTGCCCGCCTCTTTTGCTGGGAATTACTTTCGTTTAGAGGGCGGACTTGTCCGCCTCTTTTATGGATCAGCCGGACAAGTCCGGCTTCTAAACAGTCAGAAGGTGGGCGGTAGCCCGCCTCTAATACGGTTTCGTTAATTAGGTTTGTGTTAGCGCCAACTTCTGAACACGCGCAACGACGTCATCCAATTTCACGTCCTCGCTTTGCTTCGCGCGCCGATCAAACAACTCGACCGATTCGTCGGCAATCTTCTTCCCGATCGTGATGCGATAGGGAATGCCAACCAAATCCGCATCTTTGAATTTCACACCAGCGCGTTCGGCGCGATCGTCGAGCAGGACTTCGAGCCCGGCGTGCTGTAAGTCTGTATAAAGTTTTTCTCCGGCATCGCGCAGCTTTTCATCCTTGATGTTCGTGATCGTCACAATTACATCAAACGGTGTGATTGATTTCGGCCAGATGATTCCGTCACTGTCATTGTTCTGTTCGATGGCGGCCGTGATGATTCGCTCGACACCGATGCCGTAACTGCCCATCACGATCGGAACCTGCTTGCCGTCGGCCGTGAGCACGTTGGCGCCCATCGATTTGGAATACTTCGTGCCGAGTTTGAAAATGTGGCCAATCTCCATGGCCTTGAAAACTTCCAGCGTCCCAGTTTCGCAGCGTGGACAGGCTTCACCAAAATTAACCGTGCGCAAGTCGGCCCACTGATCGACTTCGATATCGCGCTCGATTTCGACGCCGCGAATGTGATGATCGTCTTTGTTCGCTCCGGTAGTCATGTTGCGGCGGCCTTTAAGACCAAGGTCGGCGATGATGAGTAGCTTCTGATTTGATTTGCGCGCGCTGGCTTTCGCGCCCACACCGCCCAAACTTCCGGCACTCGCTCCAAGCAATTCGCGAATCTCTTCCGGATGCGCCGGCCGCGCCGCAGTTGAGCCTAACGCGTCGCCAAACTTCACCTCATGCAGTTGGTGATCGCCACGGAGCAAAGCCAACACTGGACGCAGCTCACCATCGATAGTGGCGAAGTAAACCAGGCTTTTGATCTGCCGGTTCGCGGCGACCAGATATGGAGTTCTCGCCAGATCCTCGATCGTGCGCACACCCGGCGTAGGAAATTCTTCGGGAGCATCGGCGTTGGGTTCGTCTTCAATCTCCGACAAACGCGAGCTTGCTTTTTCGAGGTTGGCCGCGTAACCGCAGTTAGTGCAGCTTGCGATCAAATCTTCACCGGCGTCCGTCCTGGCGACGAACTCGTTCGACTCTGATCCGCCCATCGACCCGGACGACGCTTCGACGATCGAAAACTGAATTCCGCAGCGCGTGAAGATTCGTTTGTAAGCCTCGCGCTGATCGCCGAACGAACGATCGAGTCCGTCCCAATCAACGTCGAACGTGTACGCATCTTTCATGATGAAGGTGCGCAGACGCATCAGGCCCGACTTTGGCCGCGGCTCGTCGCGAAACTTGATTTGAATTTGATACCAGACCTGAGGCAATTGCTTGTACGAGCGAATTTCGTTGCGCGCAATCGAAGTAAAGACTTCTTCGTGCGTCATGCCGAGGCACATGTGTGCGCCTTTGCGATCCTTCAGCCGAAACATGTCGTCGCCAATCGCATCCCAACGTCCCGACTCTTGCCACAGTTCCGCCGGATGCAAAGCAGGCAGATAAAATTCCTGGCCGCCGATGCGGTTCATTTCCTCTCGCAAAATCTGCATCACTTTCAAAGCAATGCGTTGTCCAATCGGTAGATATGAATAGATCCCGGCAGAGAGTTGACGAATGATGCCCGCGCGCAGCAGCAGTTTGTGCGAAACGACCTCGGCGTCCGCCGGATCTTCGCGAAGCGTAGGAATGAAATATTGTGACCAGCGCATAGATGAAGCATTCTCGCTTAGCGAAGCACTCAGCGCAACCATAGGATTTGGAGTGCGGCGGCTTGACGCCGCTTTCGTTTTGGAGTTCCGCCTTCAGGCGGCGTTGTCCGTTTGATAAATGATTCCGCGTGAACACGGCACTCCAGACAATAATCCAAAGCGCCGTCAAGCCGGCGCACTCCAAATTCGTTGAGCTTTGCCGCGTCGCATTCGCTGATGTAACATCCCTTTATCATCAATCAGAGGACGCTAAATGAAGATAGCCATCGCCAGCGATCACGCCGGTTTTGAGGAAAAAGAACGTCTGAAGCCGCTGCTGACTGAACTCGGAATTCAGTTCGAAGATCTCGGCACAGGCTCCGAGGCCTCAGTCGACTATCCTGACTATGCTCGCAAGGTCGGGGATGAAGTCCGGAGCGGTCATGTCGAGCAAGGACTGCTGGTGTGCGGATCCGGAACCGGCATGGCGATCGCCGCCAACAAAGTTCCGGGCGTGCGCGCTGCTGTGGCCTGGAACGAAGAGACGGCGCGCCTGGCGCGCGAACATAACGACGCAAACGTGTTGGCCCTTGGCGCGCGCACGACGCCGGAGGGAACGCTGCCCGGGATCGTGCGCGCCTGGTTCAATGCAAAGTTTGACGCGGGCCGCCACGAACGTCGCGTCGAGAAGATTACCGAGATCGAGAAGGAAGAACTCGGATCTGCTGCGCCTCGTTGAACCGGATCGAGCGGGTTCGTTATGCGATCAGTATTTGTTCTTCTCTTGATCATCGCCTCGCTGGCGATGCCTGGCGTCGCTGGTTCGCAGAACTCCTCCGCCCAAAGTCAGTCTGAAACGCAGGAGCGGCGCCGGCTCGAGGATTTCGGTTCGAGTCTGAAGCGACTTAAGTGGGATCCTGAAAAGGGGACTGCGGTAGAAACCGGAAAGCCCGGCGGCCAGCCCCGACCCCAAAGCGACGGCGACGTAGTTCGCGTCGAAACCAATCTCGCGGTTTGCGATGTTCAGGTGCGCGACAAATCAGGTCGCATGGTTGAGGGTTTGACGCAGAATGATTTTCTGGTGAGTGAAGACGGGCGGCCCCAGCAGATTGAACACTTCTCGCTCGGGAACGATCAGCAGCTGGGGCGCTCGATCGTTCTGCTGATCGACTATAGCGGCAGCCAGAGTCCTTACATCAAGGGTAGTGTTGCGGCGGCAAAGATTCTGGTCGATCAACTGGGCCCGAAGGACATTATGGCAATCGTCACTGATGACGTGGCCCTGCTGGTTGACTTCACTCGGGACAAAAGAAAGCTCAAACAGGCACTGGACTCGCTAGTGAAAAAGTCTGAGGCGCGGCAGTTTGGCCGGAGCAGCCAATTCAGCGCGTTGATGGCCACTGTCAGAGAGATGTTCACCGAAGAGGATATTCGCCCGGTCGTGATCTTTCAGACTGATGGCGATGAACTGTTTTGCCTCAAGCCATCAAATCCGCCGCTTCTATCAATTCCTGACGCTTATTTGCCACCGGAGAGTACGACGATAGCGCCGGCGAATTTCAGTCTGCGGAATCTTTATCAGGCGATCGAAAAGTCGCGCGCACTGGTCTACACAGTCATCCCGGGAGTCCGGGTAACCAGCCCGGCAAAGCCGAATGAACCAGAATGGTCAATGTCGCCGGCCTCCGCGCCAGGCACGCGGGTTCGCACGCCGCTAACCGAAACGCGTTCGTGGTTTCAGTTGGCAGCCGCGGGAGCTGCGATTGGCGGATGGACGAGCTATATGGAAACACCAAAGCAGGCCCCGGAGATTTATCGGAATATCCTGGGGGATCTCAACGACCGCTATGTGATCGGATATTATCCGACTAACAAGGCCCACGACGGCAGTCAGCGGCGAGTCGTCGTTGAAGTGCGAGGACATCCGGAGTACTCCGTTACCGGGCGCAAGTCGTACATCGCTCCGGCGCCGAATTAGCCGGGTTGAGAAATGACACACGTACTTTAGAGGAGAATCATGACCGAACTTGTAAACGCTCCGCTTGCCCAGGTCGATCCGCTCATCGCCAACGCGATCGACAACGAAGTTGCACGCCAGGCAAATGGCCTTGAGTTAATCGCCAGCGAAAACTTTGTCAGTGAAGCGGTGCTGGAAGCGGCGGGCTCCGTCTTTACCAACAAGTACGCTGAAGGTTATCCCGGCAAGCGTTATTACGGCGGTTGCGAGTATACGGACGTGGTCGAGCAAGCCGCGATCGATCGCGCGAAAGAATTGTTCGGCGCCGAGCATGCCAACGTACAACCGCACAGCGGCGCACAGGCGAACATGTCCGTCTATCTCGCGGCGATTCAGTATGGCGATCAGATTCTCGGGATGAGCCTGTCGCACGGCGGACATTTAACTCACGGACATCCGCTGAATTTTTCCGGCTTGAGTTACAAGGTCGCGGATTATGGAGTGTCGCGTGAAACGGAAACGATTGATTACGATGAGTTGCAACGGCTCGCCGAAGAACACAGACCGAAGCTGCTCGTCTGCGGCGCCTCAGCTTATCCGCGCATTATCGACTTCAAACGGATTGGCGAAATCGCGCAGAGCGTCGGTGCGCGCATGTTTGCCGACATCGCGCACATCGCCGGACCAGTTGTCGCCGGACTGCATCCTTCACCTGTTCCGCACGCTGACTATGTGACGACGACGACGCACAAGACCCTGCGTGGACCGCGCGGTGGTTTGATCCTTTGCAAAGCGGAACACGCGAAAGAGATCGATCGGCGCTTGTTCCCTGGTGTGCAGGGTGGTCCACTGGTCCATATCATCGCCGCGAAAGCAGTGGCGTTTGGTGAAGCGCTGCGCGATGACTTCAAAGAATATCAGCGGCAGATTCTGGCGAACGCGAAAGCTCTGTGCGCGGAATTGCAGGAGCAGGGGCTGCGTATCGTTTCGGGCGGCACCGACAATCACCTGATGCTCGTCGATGTGTGGATGGACGGGAAGGGAACCACCGGCAAGGACGCCGAGAAAGCTCTCGAAGCCGCCCACATCACCGTCAACAAGAACACAATTCCTTTCGATCAAAATAAGCCGTTCGTTGCGTCGGGCCTGCGCATCGGCACTCCCGCAGTCACCACGCGCGGCATGAAAGAACCCGAGATGGTTGAGATCGGCCGCATGATCGCCGCCATCGTTCGCGAACCAGAATCAGAAGAAGTACGCAACAACGTGAAGCGCAGCGTAGCTGAATTGACGGCGAAGTTTCCGTTGTATGCGAAGCGTTTGAAGAAGAGCGCGAGCGGGCGCACAGCCTAAAGATAAATCCGCAGATTACGCTGAAAACGAGTAGCCACTCGTTAGCAGAAATTTTGCATTGACGGGTGTGTTAAGTTGAAACGGTTCGGCTTGTAGCGGCGTTCACGCCGCTTACCCGCAAGGGGTATTAGACCCAGCCGTTTACGGCTGGGTGCAAAATGGTCGCGTAGCGACCTATGAGTTTAGCCCGGTCTTTCAAGGCCGGGTGTGCATTCGATTGTTAAATGCGCGTCGCGTCGCGACGATTGAAAAAGAGACTCCCATGGCTAACACCTACACATCTTTTCACTATCACTTCACCTTCAGTACCAAAAATCGAGAGCCTTGGATCACGCGTGAAATCGAAGCACGGGTATGGGCTTACATTGGCGGGGTTGCACGCAAACACAAGATGACAGCGATTCAACTGGGCGGGATTGAGGATCACATTCACGCCTTAGTCCTTGCTCCGCCGACCATTGCGCCTAGTCAAATCGCGCAATATCTGAAGGGGGACTCGTCAAAGTGGATCCATGAAGAATTTTCAAAGATGCGTGGCTTCGAATGGCAGGTTGGTTATGGCGGGTTTACTGTAAGCAAGTCTCAGGTTCCAGAGTTGATTGATTACATCAAGAATCAGCGCGAACATCACCGGAAGAAAACTTTTCAGGAAGAGTATCTTGAGTTGTTGAAGAAGCACGGGGTCGATTACGATGAGCGTTACCTGTGGGGATGATTCAGTCGTCGCTACGCGACGCGGTTACTTTGTTCTCACTTGTGCCGGCCTTAAAAGGCCGGCCTAAATTCAGACGCCGCCACGCGGCGATTCGACCCAGCGCTGAGGCGCTGGTCTACAAACCCTCCGGGAAAGCCGCGTAAACGCGGCTAAAGAATTTGTCATGGACGCTCGGCCAATCCCACTCCTTCCCTTACTCAAACAATCGTTCGGCTTCGATTCATTTCGCCCTTTGCAGGAGGAGATCATCCGCGATGCTTTGGCGGGCCGCGATGTGCTTGCTTTGTTGCCTACGGGTGGAGGCAAGTCGCTCTGTTTCCAGTTGCCGGCGCTGGCGCGGGAAGGGTTGACGGTCGTAGTGTCGCCACTGATTTCGCTAATGAAAGATCAGGTGGATGCACTACAAGCGAGCGGGATTGAGGCGACGTTTCTTAACTCAACGCTTACCGCGAATGAAGCCGGAAGGCGCATGCTGGGCTTGCGAAATGGTGAATACAAATTGCTGTATGTTGCGCCGGAGCGTTTGATGCTCTCCGGCTTTCTGGCGAATTTGAAAAACTGGAACGTCAATCAAATCGCGATTGACGAAGCACATTGCATCAGCGAGTGGGGACATGACTTTCGTCCTGAGTATCGGCAGCTAGCTCAACTGCGTGAGCTGTTTCCGCAAACTCCGCTGATGGCGCTGACCGCGACTGCCACTCCGCGCGTACGGAGCGACATCCTCAAACAGCTTCGTTTGCGCCAGCCGAACTATTACGTCGCCAGCTTCAATCGTCCCAATCTCACTTATCGCGTTTTGGCGAAGCAAGGTTCTTACAAACAATTGCTGAGCTTTGTAAACGTGCGACCGGATGATAGCGGAATTGTTTACTGTCAGAGCCGGAACAGCACTGAGAACGTGGCGACGCGTTTACAAGCGGATGGGATCAATGCCCAGCCTTATCACGCCGGTCTCGACGCGAAGACGCGTGCGACTAATCAGGAAATGTTTCTGCGCGACGATGTGCGGGTGATTTGTGCGACCATCGCTTTTGGCATGGGCATCAACAAGCCGAATGTCCGCTTTGTCGTTCATTATGATTTACCGAAAAACGTCGAAGGCTTTTATCAGGAGACGGGACGCGCCGGTCGCGACGGATTGCCGAGTGAATGCCTTTTGCTTTTCAGCGCCGGCGACGCTGTTAAGTATTCGAGGTTCATTGATGAAATCTCAAACGAAAACGAGCGAAAGATCGCGCGACAGCAGCTGCGACAGATGGTTGAGTTGGCTGAGGGAGCGGAATGCCGGCGCGCGGCGTTGCTGCGGTACTTCGGTGAGCAATTTTCCGAACCGAATTGTGGCGCTTGCGATAATTGTCTGACTCCGCGCGAGACTTACGATGGGACCGTCGAAGCGCAGAAGTTTCTTTCCTGCGTCTATCGCCTGCGTGAAAAGAGTGGTTTCGATTTCGGCGTCAACCAGGTTGCCGAGGTCCTTACCGGCGCGCAGACTGAAAAAGTCTTGAAGTGGGATCATCAGTCGGTTTCGACTTACGGCATCGGCAAAGAGCACAGCCGGGCCGAATGGATCTTAATTGGCCGCGAGTTGGCGCGGCTGGGTTACGTGCGGCAATTGGCTGAAAAATTCAATGTGCTGCAAGTCACCGATGAAGGCCGGCGCGCGCTTAAAGAACGCGAGCCGATCGTTATCACCAAACCGATTGTTCCGCTGAAGCCAGAGAAGCTTCCGGCTGTCAGGAAATATCACACTCGTGATTATGGCGTGGGAGCGATCGAATGCGATGAAAAGTTGTTCGACCGCCTGCGCAGGCTGCGCAAGAAAATTGCCGATGAACGAGGCCTCCCCGCGTACATAATTTTCTCAGATGTTTCCCTGCGACAAATGGCCCGGCACTACCCCACGACAGAAAGTGAGTTTGCTCGCATCAATGGAGTCGGAGAGCGCAAGCTCGCAGATTTCGGAAAGGTGTTCATGGATTCGATCGCTGCGTATCTGCGGAATAATCCTAGATTGAGTTTTTGAAAAAGCGGCGTTTAGGTGGGTTGGCCCGCAGGAGTCAATAGATCCGCTCCGACGAATCGGGGCTGGGTAGCCAAGATGGTCGCGTAGCGACCGATGAATTTAGCCCGGCCTTTCAAGGCCGGGTGTGCGTTCTATCACGGAAATCTCGTCGCTTAGCGACGACTGAAAAGAAAACTAGAGTTGTTGAAGAAGCACGGGGTCGACTACGATTAGCGTTACTTGTGGGGATGATTCAGTCGTCGCGACGCGACGCGATTGTGTGTATCGTCGTTGTGCCGGCCTTAAAAGGCCGGCCTAAATTCATTCGCCGCTAACGCGGCGCGTCGGTGTGTCATAGTTACTGGGTGAAACGAAAGTTAGGAAGAAATGAGCCTTGCTGGTGCGGATCTGGCAAGAAGTTCAAGAATTAATATCCGACGTGCCGATGCCCTGAAACAACCAGGAATCATGCGATCAATCTTCGGGCCTGACGGCCTCATCGCCAAAGCTCATCCTGAGTACGAACACCGCCCCGGCCAGATAGACATGGCTGAGGCCGTGCTCCGTGCGTTTGAGCAGAAGCATCACCTGATCGTTGAAGCGGGCACCGGGACGGGCAAGACCCTCGCTTATCTCGTGCCCGCGATCGCGGCGGCGTGCGGCAGCGGCGCGCGCGTCGTTATCTCAACCGGCACCAAGAATCTGCAAGAGCAGTTGATGGATAAAGACATTCCGTTTCTTCAGGAGACGTTGCCGGCAAAGTTTCGCGCGGCGGTGATGAAGGGCCGGAACAATTACGCGTGTCTGCACCGGATAAAGCAGGCGGAGAGCACGCCGTTTCTTGAAGGGCTCGACCAAATCGATCAGTTCGATGAGGTCTTTCGCTGGGTCACACAGACTGAAACCGGCGATCGCGCCGAGCTTTCAAATCTGCCGGAGAACCTTCCTTTCTGGCGTCACATCGATGCGCGATCGGATACCTGCCTGGGCCAGAAATGTCCCGACTACGAACCGTGCTTCCTCACGCGCATGCGACAGCGCGCGATGGATGCTGACGTGATCGTAGTGAACCATCATCTGTTCTTTGCTGACCTGGCATTGCGAAACGGCGCCTATGGCGCCGTGTTGCCGGATTATGCCGCCGTGATTCTCGACGAAGCGCATCAGATCGAAGATGTCGCATCGGAATATTTTGGATCGGGTGTTTCGAATTATCAGCTCGACGATCTGCTGCGGGATCTGAGTTATCTGAAGATCGAAGACCGTGAAGCCGAAAGAGAATTAACGCGTATAAGTTCACGCATTCAACGTTATGCCGATCTGTTTTGGGTTTCGTTTCGGGAAGGGCGCGGGTTGGATGGGAGATTTGCGCTGACACCGCGGGGCAGTCGCCCGACCATGAGGGAGGGCGCAGAACTGGATGAAGAGCAGCCGGGGACGGCTGCGTACCCAGCACTCGACAACGCCCTCAATCGTCTCGAAACTGCGATCGATATTTTGAAAGATGCACCAGCGGACGCGGAAAGCATCCTGCGGCGCACGCGGCAGCTTCGGTTCGATCTGAACTTCATCGTCAAGGCCGCTGACAAACAATTCGTTTACTGGATCGAGCGCCGGGGCCGCGGCGCGTTCCTGCGCGCGTCACCGATCGATGTTTCGGGGTTGTTGCAGGACAAGCTGTTCGAAAAAGTGCCGACGGTTGTACTTACTTCGGCAACGCTTTCCAGTGGCGGCAACTTCAGATTTATTCGCGAGCGGCTGGGCCTCGACGAAGGCGAAGAGATGATCGCCGAATCGATTTTCGATTTTGAAAATCAGGCCGTTCTTTACCTGCCCGCGAAGATGCCTGACCCGCGCTCGCCGCAGTGGGGAGCGGCGGCGGCTGAACAAGTAATCAACATAGTCAACGCCACCGAGGGGCGCGCCTTCGTGCTCTCGACCAGCAACGCCGGCATGAATGAAATGTTCGAGCGCGTTGCCTCGCAGATCGATTATCCGTGTTTCGTTCAGGGCAGCGCCGCGAAGAGTGAGCTGCTAAAACGATTTCGTGAGACGCCGAATGCGGTCCTGTTTGCGACCTCAAGTTTTTGGCAGGGCGTCGATGTGCGGGGCGAGCAATTGTCCTGCGTGATTATCGATAAGCTACCCTTCGCTGTCCCCAGCGATCCGATCATTGCCGCGCGTCAGCGTCACATCGAAGAGCAAGGCGGCTCGAGCTTTTACGAATACAGCGTGCCGCAGGCGATTATCAGTTTGAAGCAGGGACTCGGGCGTCTGATTCGCAGCACAACGGATCGCGGAGTATTGGCTGTTTTGGATCCGCGCCTGCGAACGAAAGTTTATGGACAGAGTTTTTTGAAGAGTCTGCCGCCCTGTCGCGTGACGTCAAACGTTGACGACTTGATTCGATTCTTCGCCGTTGAATCGGCTGCCACCGCATGACACGGCCAGTACCGGGAGCGGTAGCGACCGGGTGGCGAGTGAAACCAGTATTGTGCCTGACGCAACGCTGACCCGGTCGCTACCGCTCCCGGTACTGACCTTATTGCATTGTGAAGTTGCACGGCGGGACCTGGCGTGCCAGACTTTTCCCATGCCCGGACAATTTGAAGTCATGATCGAACGTAACTTTTCCAGCGCGCATCAACTGCGCGGCTACCAGGGGAAGTGCGAGAACCTGCACGGTCATAATTACAAGATCGAAATCTATGCGCGCGGCAGCGAGCTGAATAACATCGGTTTGTTGGTTGATTTTGTTGAGTTGAAGCAAGCGGCCGATGAGCTGGTGACTTATCTCGATCACAAAAACCTGAATGAATTAGAGCCGTTCATCGTTGAGCAGAACCCTTCAGCTGAGAACGTGGCGCGGTTTGTGCTCGAGAGACTGGCGGTGAAGATCAATAACGATCGCGTGCAGATTTATAAGGTGAAGTGTTGGGAGACGCCTACGAGCGTGGCGACTTATCAGGTTGACTGACCGTCGGAGTGGGCAGATGGCTCCAGAGGTCATATTAGAGTAGAGCGTTGATCCCACCCGCTGACGCGGGTGGTACTGACTTCATACCGCGTCGGGCTTCTGACACTCGCTAATCCTCCCCGATCTCTTCCAAATACTCGTCAAACAATTCTCGATCGCGCGGTTTCATGGCGCTGATACGCGCGCCAATCATGTAACCTTCTTCCAACTTTTCATAACGCACCGGCGTTGCCGTTACTTCAAGCGAAAGCCCATTCGGAAGATCGAGTTCGATGGCCATTGAGCCCTCACTGCCCATCAAATATTGTTCGTCGATGTTCTGGGCATGCAGAACCAGCGCTAGTCCATCCTTGCTGATGTTCAGTGTGTGTCCCGCGCACGCGCGCAGGTGCTGCACGCCATCTTTGGTCGAATCCGCCTCGCGCAACAGCACACTGAATTCCAGTCGCGCTTGGAGGTTTACGTCTAGTCTCGGAGCTTGTCGGCGATCGTCAGGGTACGGTGGCACGTCGGTTCCTCTCAAGCTCTAGAATACCAAAATCTGAAGGCTCAAAGTGGAAATGTATCTCGGGCCTGATTAATTCGCGCTGACCGCATCCGGCCCGATCTTATATTTCTTAATCTTGCTGTAAAGACGTGGGCGATAAATGCCGAGCATGTTCGCGGCTTTCTGTTTATTTCCGCCGGTGCGTTGCAGCGTGCGCTCGATAACAAATTTTTCGATGTCTTCGAGCGTCATGTTTGGCGGCACGTCCCAGGACAAAGCCGGGGCCGTAGCACTGGCGCTGCCATTGTCGAACGGCAGATCGACAGGTTCGACGCGGTCGCCCTTCGCGAGTAAAACAGCTCGCTCGAGCACGTTCTGCAGTTCGCGCACATTGCCGGGCCATGGGTGGGCAAACAAACGTTGATAGGCCGATTGTGAGACAGCGGCGATCGGCCGCTCGTATTTTTCGGCATACAGCTTGAGGAAATGATCGGTGAGTAACTGAATGTCTTCCATGCGCTCGCGCAAAGGCGGCACATGAATCGTGATGGTCGAGATGCGATAAAACAGGTCGTCGCGCAACAGCCCCTCGCGAATCGCGTCAGCCGGCATGCGATTGGTTGAAGTGATCAAACGAAAATCGACGGGATAACTTTTTTCTGAGCCAATCTTACGACAGGTCCGCTCCTGCAAAACGCGCAGTAGTTTCGGTTGCAGCTCGACCGGCATCTCCGCGATTTCATCGAGCATCAGCGAGCCGCCTGCGGCGTGTTGCACCAGGCCTTCTTTGTCAGCGTGGGCGCCGGTGAACGCGCCCTTCGTGTGCCCAAAAAGCTCCGATTCGATCAGTTCTTTCGGCAGCGCTGCACAGTTAACTTTGATGAATGGTTTCTTGGCGCGCAGGGAATTGTAGTGAATCGCGTTCGCGATCAATTCTTTGCCGGTGCCTGACTCGCCTACGATCAAAACGTTCGCATCGGATTTCGCCACCGACTCGATCGTTTCGTAAATCGTCTGCATCGGTTTCGACGAGCCGATGATGTTGAAGTATTCAGCGCGAGTCGACAGCTGCCGCCGCATGTTTTCCGTCTCAGCCATCAACTGCCGGCGTTCGAGCGCCTTCTCGGCCAGCGGCAGCAACTCTTCAAAATCAAAAGGCTTTTCAACGAAATAAAATGCGCCGGCTTTGATCGCTTCGACTGCTGTTTGTACTGAACCGTAACCGGTGACGACTATTACCTCAGTGTTCGGCTTTGCATCCTTCATATGTCGCAACAGCGTCAAACCGTCCATGTCCGGCAACTGCACGTCGCAAATCACCAGATGGTGCGCACCGCCATCAAATAGATCGATAGCCTCGGCGCCGCTGGCCGCGGTGTCGACGGCGTAGCCTTCTTCGACGAGGTGCTGCCGCAGCGAATCGCTCATCATCGGCTCGTCATCAACAACTAGAATGCGAATATCCTGGGATTTGGTTTTGGTCATTGTCTCTGCGATTTCTTATTTGATATTTGATAGTGGCAGCCACACGCGAATCAGGTCCTTTTCACAGTTCACGTTTCCGCCCTGCGCTTCAATTATTCTGGTCGCCAATTCAGTATAGATAGTCCCGGAGCCATTCACGCGTGCCATCAGCCCGCTGCGGGCCGTAAAATTTCCGCCGCGCCACTCAATCACAACGCCGCTCGACTCCGCACGCATGCTGATTGAGAGCGTCTGGGGATCTTTCGAAGGGAGAGTAGCGCGGGCATCATCTGTTATGGCTTTAATAGCATCATTCAAGGCTACCGGATCAAAGTCACCATGAAACGCATCGCCTTCGATCTGCGCGGCGATGGTTGCGCGCGGCAGGCCTCCGGTATCGCGTTCGGCGGCGTCTGCAATTACCTTCGCCACGATGCGTCGCAGATCGGTGTGCGGCTGGACGCGCAGGTCGAGAGGTCTCGCGTAACGCACCAGCGCCGTCAAATCCTTGGCCGCCCGATCGAGTCCGCCGATCAATTTGCCTAGCGTTTCGCGCTCTTCGATCGGTTGATCTTCGCGCTCCAGCCGCTTGCGCAGAAACGTGGCGTACAATTTGAGTCCGTTTAGCTGGTTCTTTAGATCGTGGACGATTTCCAGTGTCGCGCGCCCTAACTTTTCGAGCTCGGCTGAATCAGGATTCCTGGCTGTTGCTGGTTGCATTTTCAGAAACGTCGATTTTAACGATAAAGTGTACGAAATGAGCTCGATTATTTTACGGTTTTGTGTCGTGTTTCAATTCGAGAGCATAACAGACGATGTGGATCGTATGCTACTAATGCGTAGTCTTGGCGTAAAATCGCCAAGTGTCGTGTTTAGAGGATGCTGATGAAGCGAGCAAAAAAATTTTTCCTGGTGGTAGAGGATTTCGAGGACAGTCGTTTCATGATGAGACGCCTGCTGGAAATGGCTGGGTACAACGTGCTGGAGGCCAGCGATGGCGAGCAGGCGGTAAAGATCGCGGTCGAATCCCGCCCCGTCCTAATCCTGATGGATTTGAGTTTGCCAAAGCTGGACGGCTTGGCAGCGACACGTCAGATTCGCCAAAAGAAAGGGCTCAAGGCCGTGCCTATTGTGGCTGTGTCTGCGCATGATTCGCCCGAATCGCGGACTGAAGCTTTCGCCGCAGGCTGCGACGAATATGTTACGAAGCCAATTGACTTCGATCACCTGACCCGGCTATTGCAACGGTTCGTGCCAGGGAGCGGACATTCGCCTTCGCTCCATTAATCGATTGATGTACTGGAATCGCCCTGCGAGCGGTCGATAACGTGGCAGCGAGCCTGGGAAATGTCTCGACGTGAGCGAAATTGAACCGCAGTCTGGGAAGATATGACTGGGCACATGAATTGATGAGTAAGAGGGAGAACGGGAGGTCTCACAAGCCCGGATCCCTTCGAGGGTTGATTCGTGCCGAGAGCGTAACAGAGTGAAGCCGACAATAAATACCCCACATAAACAACCAAGCATTCACGGCAGCTTGTTAAGCAGCAAATGCGACACCAACGATTTCGCAAGAACGATGAGTCATGAGCTGCGCACGCCCCTCAATGTAATTATCGGCATGTGTCAATTTCTCGAGCGCGATCAGAAGACACCGTTGTCAGCCATGCACCGGGACGCCGTCAATCGTATGGACCGCAATGCTCGCGCACTACTTGAATCGGTGAATCAGTTGCTTGAATGTTTGCGGCAGGGGAAATTCAATTAGGGCTGATTCGGCGGAGCCAGGTTATTAATCCTTCCATCACTCCAGTAAATAATTCGCGGAACTGAAGAGCACGGCGTGCCCCGAAGCCTCACGCTGTTGGCGGATTGGCTGACAGCTTCCCAACACTCGGATGATGACACGCGGTCAAAGACATCCAACGTCGAAGAAGAGCGTATTGTCAAAACATCTCCGCTCTCACTCAAAGATATCCAATCATTCAAGGACTGTAAGCTCTCGTAGGCAACGATCTGAACTTGCTGGTTTCGATTCTCGAAATACTTGAGTGCCTCGGGTAAGCCGTTATGAAAGACCGGCACGCTGCGCAGATTATCAGGAGCATTGAGAATTAGAATCCGATCTTCGGGAGCGGAGCTGATCAAGTCAGCCGGAAGATTTTGGGAGAGCTTCGCAGCTTCGCGCCAAATCATGTTCGTTCGATAGAGACTCCACGAGCAAAAGCTCAGCGCCCCAATCAACAGCATCAGCGCGACTTTCCGACTGCGAATCAATAATGAACCGAAATAAGCAATCAGCACGCAGGCAAACACGGTCGGCAGATACAAGAACCTTTCGCCGAGCGTTTCATACAAACTTAGTCGCAGACTGATGACCGGAAGTAGAGACACCAGAAACAAAACGGCGAGTGTCAGCAGAAATCGGTTCTGAAGTTTTCGAGCCGGTGAGTCATACAACCGGCGTCGCCCAACCGCAACAGTCGCCATGGTCGCGATCGCGACTACGGCGATCACGTAAAAAACTGGAGATTGAAGCGGCTTGAAGAGAAATGACAACCACGCTGTGGGGAGTGGCGGCAAAACGGATCGCACTGCCGCTTCCAGCAAGCGATCGCGAATCCATCCCGGCGAAAAGTTCAGGTGTTGCGCGGTTCCATACCCGCCGATTATCGAGCCGATAACGAAGGCGCGAATGATGATGAAACCAACCAGGATCGATAGATATAGTGCGAATGTCTTCAGAATTTGACCGACTCTCTGGCCTAAACGGTCCCGCATAACGACGCTTATCACAAGGATGAGGAAGGGCAGACAGATCGCTGATTCTTTTGCCAGCAGGGCCAGAACAAAACACCCAAGCGATGCCATCAGTCGCGAGGCGTGCGCGCTTTCTGCGTACGCGAGATACGCCAGGAGTGAAGCCAGCACGAAGAACGTGGCGATCAGATCGGCCCGCCCCGAAATCCACGTGACTGCTTCGGTGTGCGATGGGTGAAGCAGAAAAAGCGCAGCCGCCGCGATAGCCACAACTGTTTCTCCGCCGGACGTTAAAGCGAAACGCCGGATCAACCTTGCCGCGAGCTTGAAAACCAGAAAGCCATTCAAGCCGTGGAAGAGCACGTTCGTGACGTGATACCCGAAAGCACGGGCGCCCCAGATTCGGCTGTCGATCACATAGCTCCAGATAAACAGTGGCCGAAAAAAACCGCCGTGCTCTTGTCCCCAGCTCACCGAAAAATCTCCGTGCAGAACTTTACCTATTTGCACAAAGTCGTCGGACAGAAAATAGCTGTTTAGGTTTATTGAGAACGCGACGAACGCGGCAAGCAGAAAAAGGCCGAGCAGGTAAAGTTGGAGAGAGCGAACAGGTCGCATCGATGCGTTGTTTTATAGATCGGTCATTCGCCTGTCAATCATTGGCAAGAGTGACACGGGCGTCTCGCCCATGAAACCAGGTGCAAGCTGCGTGTGCCACATCACTGCTCAATGTTCCACGACGGGCGACGAATTCTATTATCAGTGACCCATTCGTCCCGGCCTTCGTCATAACCAACATAGTGAACCAGGTGACGTCCTGTATGACCTTTCAAGATCTTCGCCGGGTACCACTTTCCCTGCGAGCTCACTTCGACGTTCGCGCCAACGTAGTACTCGCTTGATTCGACATCGATGGGGCCGGCGCTGTTCCGCTTGTTCGCTACAGTAGTTGGCATCCGAAATTCTCGTCGTGTCACCCACTCGTCATCAGAGTCCTCAAAGCCAAAGTAATGCACCCGATAGGATCCGCCGCGCGCATCAATCACCCGCGCTTTGTACCAATCACCTTCCGACCGCACTTCGAGCCGGCGGCTAATCAACGGATCGATCTTGCGCTGGGCTGCGGCCAGTTCCATTTCCGGGTCGAAGTTTCCGGTAGTCAGAAAGACTGAGCGTTGATCTTCGGCGAACGCCATATCCTCTTTAATGTCCTGGGCCAGTTCGGACAATGTCACTTCACCATCGCCGTTGATGTCGGCGAATGATTTTCCGCGCAAGGCGGCCAGCAACATTTCCGTGAACGTCCAGTTCTCAGTCGAGACGTGGCTGGCCGTCGAAGATGCGAGCGTCGCATACGAAACGCGGCGCCCCAGCTTCTGTGTCTGCTCGGCGAGACTGCCGGAGTAACAAGTGTCCGCCGTCAACAACGCACGCGATCCTTTGAAGTACTTCTCAATGTCGCGCACGATCGAATCCGTCGCCCATCCTTTCGTATCGTCGCCCGCGTCGTATGTTGCGAAGTAAGTCGTCTGCTCGTCCGCTGACTTATAGCCGTGACCCGTGTAGTAAAAAACGAGCAAGTCGTCCGGGCCGGCTTTTGAGAGAAATGTTGGAAACGTATTTTGCACACGACTGGAGGTCGCCTGCGTGTCTTTCAAAAAAAGAAGTTGTGATTCAGGTACGCCTTGTTGGCGAAAAAATTCAACGAGTTGGGCGTCACGCCGATTCTGTTGGGGAAACGAATCGAACATGTCTTTGTGTTGCCACTGAAGAATTCCAACGACAAACACCCATGTCCTTTGCGGTTGCCAACCTCGCTCTTTGGCTGAAATCGATTGCCCGAGAGCACCACCGAAGATGACGACCAGCGAAACGCAAATCGTTCGGAGAACACCACGCTGATATTTTTTCAAAGATTTGCTTCCTATTAGCCGGGACTCAGTAAAGCGGAGAGAGAATCAGATTTGGGGAAAGACGGGGTATTGTACGACAGGCGTCAAGCCTTTGTTGCACGTTTGCAAACGTCGCCGGTCAATTGGTTGCGGCAACATCGCGACGAAACCCCGGCCACGCGTCATACAGATAAAGTCCGAACGGAATCCACCAGATCAAATCGTTCGTCAGACACAGAACGATCGTTGATCGGGGCCACGCGCCGGACCAGATTAATTGCGCCAATCCGATTGGTCCAAGAATTTTCCCGATTAGCCCGACCGCTGCCAGCAGCCAACCGCGCTCAGGGACTCGCGCGACTTCGAAGTAGATGATGCCGTAGAGTCCGACCACCATTCCCAGGCACGCGAAGATCTGCGGATGATTTAAGGGCGGCAATCCGGAAAATCGGAACAGCCACTGCGGATCGTAAACAGCGTAAATGCCCCAGGCGATGTTGTAAATTCCCGCCGCCAGAAATACGAGGCGATGAAATTTTCGTCGGCGTATGCGCAAGTCTTAGGAGACGGTCTGCCGGCCGTCAATTATCTCAGGCGTGATGCGATAGAGCGCGATGTCAATCGCGCGGCCAAGCGAGTCGAGTTGCGTCGCACTGATTGCCGGCGTCAGGGAAGGGTTTCGCTCAGTGATGAGCTTCATGGCGCGCTGCATCTCGTCCGCGGTCGTCAATTCGTTTGCGCGACCGATTACCATGACGCTGCGCCAGTTGGTGCTGTCCGTGACTTCTTCGATTTGCAGGCAGACCTGCGGATTCGCTTCAATGAATTGCGTCTTCATTCCCTGGGTCGTAAAGAAATAAAGATCTTTTCCATCGTACGCATAATGCATCGGCACGACGTAAGGACGACCATCGCGCGCGCAACCCAGATGGCCAAAGCTCTCGCGCCGAAGCAGAGCGTGCATTTCAGCGGGACTCATATCGCTAACTTTCAGCATGGGCGAATGATATACCTGCAGGGAAGGGATTGTCAGTACCGGGAGCCCCGCGCGGGCAGCCCGCGTGGAGTGGTGGATGCGACCGGGTCACATCTCATGCAGGATCGAGATTGCAGAATTTATCACCCAGTCGCTACCGCTCCCGGTACTGACCTCATTACCAAGACAGCCGTTACATCATTTCGGTTCGAGCATTTTGTGCTCGTGCCGCACCAATCGCCGTCTTAACATCTTTTACTTCTTCCGGTGGCGGCAGCACCGCCTTCATGCCGAGCGATTCGATCCAGAGCTCGCGGGCCCAGCCCATCGTGTGATAGAGATGCTCATCCTCTTCGTCTTCGACCTGTTCATGTGCTTCCTTCAACACGTCGGCGACGTTTGACTTGGCTTTCTCGGCGGCTTCGCCGATCAAATGCCAATTCAGATGGTCTTTGTTTTCCGCGAGGACGATCACTTCCGCGGCGACGACCTGTGCGGCTTCAGGTTCACCGGCACTGCGTGCCATCTCGATTGCCTGCAACAACGATTCGCCAATGTGGCGAACGACTTTGCGGCCGGGCGTGTCCGTTTGCGGATCGAGACCCAGTTTGCCAAATATTTCCTGCACTATTTGCACGTGAGTGCGCGTCTGATCGAGATATTTTTGCCATTCCTCTTTCAGTTCGTCGTTGACCGCGCAGCGAACGGCAGCCTCGTAAATCTGCACACCGCCTAACTCAGTTTCCAATGCCTGATACAAAAGCTCATTGAGCTGTTCTTCTTTCATCATCGCCTCCGTTTGTTGAATTGATTTGAAGTTGCTGAGACTAGTGAGCAAATGAAAGGCCGTCACTAAATCATCAGCGGAATGATGATGATCGCCGCGAATGCGAAGGCCGAAGCGTTCTCAATGTTTGTCGTGGGAGCGTTGCCGATTGAAGTTAGTACTGCTCAGCGTACCGCAGAAGTACACTCAGAATCGCGACGTTGCCCGCTTTGATTACGGTGCGGGTTACTAAACTGTTAGTCCCTTCGGAACCAGTGGCAGAGCCCGCAAGCGAACGCCCGTCGCATTGAAGATCGCATTAGCCACGGCTGGCGCCAGGCCGACGATCGGAGTCTCGCCCGCGCCGGCGGACGGAATGTCCTTGCGGTCGACCAGGACAACTTCAATCTGCGGCGAGTCGTTGAAACGGGGAACCCGATAGCTGGCAAAATGCGGATTTAGGATCTTTCCGTTTTCAAATTGCACCGATTCGAATAGAGCGCCGCCGATGGCCATATTGATGGCTCCTTCGATTTGGTTTTTGAGATGCAGCGGGTTCACGACTGCGCCGCATTCGAAGGCTTCAACCACACGGACGATCCGTACGCGCTTGTTAGGCTTGTCTTCCTTGTCTGACGGCGGTTCGATCGCAATCTCTGCGCAGGTCGCAATGTAACCGCCTTTTTCAAAACCGCAGGCGATGCCGAATCCGTGTCCGCTCGCGGGCTTCGCTTTGCCCCAGCCGAACGATTTTGCGGCCGCTTGTAACACATCGCGTAGCCGATCGTCCTTGATGTTCTTCAGACGGAATTCCAGCGCATCCATGTTGATTGCATGCGCGAGTTCATCGATGTGCGATTCGCGCGCGAAGTGGTTCGCGGTCGCCGCCAGTCCGCGATAGGAACCTTGTCGCAAAGGCGAGTTCGACTGATGGACACGAATATCATTATTGGGAATCTCGTACTTGATCTGAATGCCAGAGCCGCCCGAGTTGTAGTTGTGAAATTCCCAGGTCGTGATCGTGCCGTCGTTCTTCACGCCGCTCTTGATATCGATCACGCCGGCCGGCCGGAAGTAAGCCCAGGTGAATTCTTCTTCGCGCGTCCACACCAGCTTGACTGGTTTGCCGGCCGCCTTCGCTAATCGCGCAGCTTCAACTGCGCATTCGCCCGTGTGCTTGCCGCCATAACCGGAACCAGTGTCAGGCACGATGACGCGGACCTTGTCCGGGGGGATGTGAAAGGCTTCGGCGAGCTCGCTGCGCACGCCGAACGGTCTTTGCGATCCGGTCCACACAGTTAGCTTGTCGCCGTTCCATTCGGCGACCGCCGCGCGCGGCTCAAGTGGCGCATGCGCGATGTAAGCTACTGTGTACGTCTGTTCAAGTTTTTTATCAGCCGCCGCTAACCCATCTGCAATTGAACCTTGCGGACGCGATCCGCCACCGCCTCCTTCGCCACCGCCGCCGCTCTGACCGGTCGCGGGTTTGCGCAGGAGATCGAATAATTCCGCGTTCGAAGGCTGGCCCGGAGACTTCCAATCGACGGCGATCGCATTGGCTGCTTTCGTCGCCGCCTGTTGGTCCGGCGCTACGACACCGATAAAAGTTCCGTCGGTCACGATCTTCACGCCGGGCATCGCTTCCGCGGCCTTTGTGTCCACTGAAACCAGCGACGCATTGAACGTTGCAGGTCGCACAATCTTTCCGTAGAGCATTCCTTCGCGTTTGACATCCGAGGTGTAGCGATGTTTTCCCGTCACGAAATTCTTAGCATCGATTTTCGCGGTGGACGTGCCGGCGATGGTCCAGTCTTTCGGTTGAGTGATTGCAATGTCATCCGGAATCACTTTGACAAGCTTGCGTCCCTTTGCGACTTCGGCGAGCGTCAACGTTTTCGATTTGTCATGATTCAAGAAACGAGCATCGACGATTCGCAGATCACCCGGCGCAACTTGCAATTGCTCCGCAGCCATGGCGATTAATATTTCACGCGCGGCCGCGGCGGCTTTGCGCAGTTGCGGCGCCATCGTTGGAGTGCTGCGACTGCCGAAAGTTCCCATGTCAAACGGCGTAAGGTCAGTGTCGCCCATGACCAGATGAACCGAGTCGAGCGGGACGTGCAGTTCGTCGGCGACTGATAGCGACAACGTCGTGCGAGTATTCTGGCCCACTTCAACCTTGCCTGTGAACACGTTTACGCCGCCGTTCTCGTTGATGTGAATCCAGGCATCGATATTATTTGGTAGCCGTTCGTTGCCGCCGCGACCGGATTCTCCCTGTCCGCGTTGTTGCGCGAGCGCGCGCGCGGCAGGGACGATGAAGACGATGCCGAGCCCGAATGCCTTGATGAAATCGCGACGATCAAAATAGAAGTGGTAATTCGGACTCTCGAACAGCTCGTAGCGATCTGGTTCAATTCCGTCGAGAAGCGTTTGCTCTTCGATCATCTCGTCACCCCCTTCGCGCCCGTGGTCTGGCCAGAGGCAATCTGAATCGCATCAACGATTCGCTGATAGGTCCCGCAGCGGCAGACGTTTCCGTTCATGCCGCTAACGATCTCTTCTCGATTCGGCTTTGGGTTCTTAGACAGCAGCGCGCTCGCCGACATGATCATTCCCGACGTGCAATAGGCGCATTGCATCGCGTCGGCCTTGATGAAAGCTTCCTGCAGCGGATGCAGCTTGCCGTCCTTCTCGAGACCCTCGATCGTCGTGATCTGTTTTCCCGCGGCGCGCCCAACCTGAGTGATACAACTCCGCGTCGGGGCGCCGTCAATCAAGACGGTGCAGGCGCCACACTGACCTTCGCCGCATCCATACTTGCTGCCGGTGAGATCCAGATCGTTACGCAAAACGGTGAGCAGACTCACGGTTGAATCGACATCAACCGCCAGCCTCTTTCCATTGACGTTGAGCGACGTGACTTTGGCCATGTGCGACCTCCAGCTTTTGGCTTCAAATCTGAGGGGAAGAGTTGGCAGGCTTAGTATAACTCTGCCTTTGCGAGTTTGTGAAAATGATGATTAAATCGCGACTCCGCAAGTGAAATCGTTATGAACCAAACAAACTCGGCGCCGAACACAAGGGCGGTAGTTTTAGTGACTGCTTTTTTCGTCAGTGTGTTGATGCTGGTGGCGGTCGCCGGACCGGCTGCATACGGTCAAGACGGATCGTGGACGAAAGACGAGATGCCGATACGCGATCAGATTAACCATCTTCGTAGTTTGCCCGACGACGTTCGGGCGCGCACCACCAAACAACTCGCGCTCGATATTCGGCGGCTGCCGAAAACTGCGAACAAACTTAATCTGGCAAATGGACTGGCGAATCTCTCGACCGAAGGAGATTTTGGACACGACACTTTGCAGGAAGTCGCGACCACTCTGGCTGATGCGCTGCGCGAACAGCCGGTTCCAATGGATGGAACTAAGCCGGCTTTTCCTTATGTCGAACTGGCAACGCTCGTACGTTACGAGCACGTGCAAGCATCAGTCGACAATCCGCAATACGCGGCGGCGATCGCAAGACTGGAAGGGGATGATCAAGCACGAGAGACAGCGGACTTCACCTTGACTGACCTGCAAGGGAAAAGTTGGACGCTGCGCGGGCTGCACGGAAAGGTCGTTCTGGTTAACTTCTGGGCCACCTGGTGTCCGCCGTGTCGAAAAGAGATGCCTGATCTCGATGCGCTCTACAAAAAGTTCAAGAACGCAGGGTTGGTCGTTCTCGCGATCTCTGATGAGGATATGGCCAAGGTCAAGCCATTCCTGACCGAGCGCCCGGTAACATATCCAATCTTGTTGGATCCGGGACGCAAGGCAAACGATCTCTTTCATATCGACGGCATCCCGAAGAGTTTTGTTTACGATCGCGAAGGTAAATTAGTGTCGCAGTCAATCGATATGCGGACGCAAAAGCAGTTTTTGGAAATGTTGGCGCAGGCGGGGTTGCGTTAGATTCGAAGTCATGGAAGTTGAAAGTAGACAGCGTCGTTTCGCTATTTGCATCGATAATACCGGCTATCCTGAGGATTTGAATGTGGGAACTGTTTACCATCTCTTACCAGATGACCCCGCGATGAGAAGCAGTTATCTCAGGATCGTTGATGAAACCGGCGAGGACTATTTGTATCCGTCGGAGCGCTTTGCGCTTATTGATGTACCCACTGAAGCGCGGAGACCATAGTTAGAAGTCCGCGCAGCGGACGACTGGTAATAGCCCACCGATTCATCGGTGGGATCGTCCTATTAGCGATATCCGAATTACCATGCGGATTTCGGCCGTCCGTTTCATGGACTGACTAGAATTGATGTGCCGGTTCCCTGCACTGAAGTGCTGGGCTACTTTCAATCGTCCGCTTTGCGGACTCATTCGGAGACATCATGAAATCACATCACACCTTCAATCTTTCTGTTGCTCTTTTGCTGTTTGTCTTGTCCGCGCTTGCGTCATTCGCCCAACCCGGGCAGCTAACACCGCAGCAACGTGAGCTCGCTGACTACATCAAAGGTCATTACACCAAGAGCGAAGTCCTGATTCCGATGCGTGACGGTGTCAAACTCTTCGTTTGCATTTACGAGCCGAAAGACAAGAAGCAGAAATACCCGATCATGTTCGATCGGACGCCGTACAGCGTCGCTCCTTATGGTCCGGACAATTACAAGACTCTGCTTGGCCCGGACGAGTTGTTCGCGCGCGCGGGTTACATCTTCGTCTATGGCGACGTGCGCGGACGCTACATGAGTGAAGGCGTCTATGAAGACGTACGGCCGTACATTCCGAATAAGAAAGGAAATCAGATCGACGAGACGACCGACACCTATGACACAGTCGATTGGCTGATTAAGAATGTGCCGAACAATAACGGACGAGTCGGAGTCTACGGAATTTCTTATCCGGGTTTTTACACTTCAATGGCGGGCATCGATGGTCATCCGGCGATCAAAGCCATCTCGCCACAGGCCCCCGTGTCCGACTGGTTCCATGGTGACGACAATCATCACAACGGCGCGCTGTTTCTCGCTCAGAATTTTTCTTTCTTCACGGGCTTTGGCCAACCGCGTCCCGTGCCCACTTCGAACAACGACTATGTGAAGCCGTTCAATTATGGGACGCAGGATGGCTACAAGTTTTATTTCGACATGGGCGGAATGAAAAATTCCGGCGACGCGTTCGAGAAGCAGTTGGGCTTTCGCCTCAAGTTTTGGGACGAGATGATGGCGCATCCGAACTATGATCAATTTTGGAAAGAGCGAAACATTTTTCCGAATCTGCGAAATATTCACGCCGCGGTGATGACGGTCGGTGGCTGGTACGACAACGAAGATTTATTTGGCGCCCTGGGAACTTATCAAAGTATCGAAAAGCAAAATCCTGGAATCTTTAACGTGCTCGTAATGGGGCCGTGGTTCCACGGCGGCTGGGCGCGATCGGACGGTGATTGGCTGGGCTCAGCTTACTTCGGAATGAAGACTGCCGTTTATTATCGCGAGCATTTTGAGTTGCCATTCTTCAATCACTTCCTGAAAGACGTCGGCGACATCTCTGAGATCAAAGAAGTGAATGTCTTTGACACGGGCGCTAATCAATGGGGAGCCTTGCCGAACTGGTCGCCGACTGTGTCGACCGACACTCCGATTTATTTAATGGCCGATGGCAAACTGAGTTTTGGCGATGGAGCAACAGGTAAGCGTCCGCCCGCGAGTGTAAAGCTGTTCGATGAATACACGAGCGATCCCTGGAACCCCGTGCCTTACACCGAAAAAAGAAACGGTGACACGATCCGCTACCCGCGAGATTTCATGACTGAAGATCAACGGTTTGCCGCGACGCGACCGGACGTGTTGGTGTATCAAACTGATCCTTTGACTGAAGACATCACTGTTGCCGGCAGTATCAAGCCCGAGCTATTTGTTTCTTCCAGCGGTACTGATTCGGACTTCATCGTGAAGCTGATCGATGTTTTTCCGGACGATTATCAATACCCGGAAACCGGAAACAAATTGCCGAACGGGCAGCCAGAGAGATTGCGACCGCCGCTGGATTCAACCGGTTTAATCTTGACGCCCAATGGTTATGAAATGCTTCTGCGCGGCGAGCCGATGCCGGCGCGCTTCCGCAACAGCTTTGAACGCCCTGAGCCGCTGCGGCCAAATATTCCGGCGAAGATTTCTTATGTGATGCCCGGCATCGTGCACACATTTAAGAAAGGCCATCGCATCATGGTCCAGATTCAGAGCACGTGGTTCCCGCTGGTCGCACGCAACCCGCAGAAGTTCATGGCGAATTACAAGCTGGGCACCAACGCAGATTTTCAGAAGGCCACTGAGCGTGTCTATCACTCGTCGCAGTATCCGTCGCGGGTCGTGTTGCCGGTGTGGAAGAAATAATTTTGGAGTGCGGCGGCTTGACGCCGCTTTGTTCTTCAGTCTTCGATAAGTCAGCGAAAGCTGCGTCAAGCCGCAGCACTCCAAAAAGGAGCATCATGCTTAGACGACTCAACTCAATCGCCATTGCGATCGGTTTCGCTTTAACAGCGTTCACAGCCGCCGCGCAATCTCAACTCTCCGCCGATCTCACCGACAAGATCGACAAAGTCGCCACCGACACGCTCGCGCGCACGGGGGTGCCCAGCGCCTCTATCGCGATCATTAAGGATGGGCAGATTGCTTACGTGAAAGCTTATGGCGATGCGCGGCTCGAACCGAAAACTCCGGCGACTACGACGATGCGCTACAGCATCGGCTCAATCAGCAAGCAGTTCACCGCGGCGGCGATTCTGCTCTTGCAGGAGAAGGGAAAGCTTTCGCTTGACGACAAGGTCGCGAAATATGTTCCCAATCTCACCCGCGCGAATGAAGTGACGATTCGTCAGTTGCTGTCGCATACGTCCGGCTATCAGGATTACTGGCCGCAGGACTACGTGATGCCGGGAATGCTCAAGCCTACGGACGCTCAACAAATCATGGACACGTGGGCAAGGAAACCGCTCGATTTCGATCCAGGCACCAAGTGGCAATACAGCAACACGAACTACGTGATCGCCGGAGTGATCGTTGAAAAAGTCGCACGCATGCCCCTGCTTCAGTTTCTTCGCGAGAAAGTTTTCACGCCGCTGGGAATCAAGAGCACCTTCAACACCGATGAAGGACCGCTCGGTGAGAACGATCCGCGCGGCTATCTCCGTTTCGCCCTCGGACCATTGCGTCCCGCGCCGAAAGAAGGAAAGGGTTGGATGTTTGCTGCGGGCGAGTTGGCAATGACCGCCGAGGACCTGGCGAGGTGGGACCTTTCCGTAATCGATCAGAAAGTTTTGAAGCCGGCCTCGTATCGCGAGATGGAAACCGACGTTTTGCTCAAGAACGGACTGGACACACATTACGGTCTCGGCGTTGACGTGAATTCGCAGGGCGGCCAACGGGCGATCTCGCACGGCGGTGAGGTGTCCGGCTTCACGGCGCAGAACACAATCTTCCCGGATGATCGTGCCGCGATCGTTGTGCTGACAAATCAGGATGCGGCCAGCGCCTCAGGCGCGATCGCGAGCGGCATCGCGCCTTTGTTATTTGCGACGAATGATCCGGCGACGCCGGCGAAGCTCGAGCAGGCAAAGAAGATCTTTGCGGATCTGCAGGCGGGAAAAGTTGATCGTTCGCTGTTCACTGACAACGCGAACTTCTATTTCAATGAAGATGCGCTGAAAGACTTCGCGAGCGGACTAGGCCCGTTAGGCACGCCGCAATCATTTACTCAAGCGAGTCAGGGTTTGCGCGGCGGCATGACGCTACGTGTTTACATAATTCGATTTCCGCAGAGAGTCTTGCGCGCGTGGACCTACGAAATGCCGGACGGGAAGTTGGAGCAGTATCAGATCGCGGCGCAGAATTGATCATCTGGGCCTCACTCGACTGCTAATTCTGGTACATGCTCGTCTTCATACTTCTCGATCAGGATGTCGACGACTTCCATGAATGACGCGAAGGGATGAGATTCGTCTTCGCCAACTTGATCAATCAGGCTATCGAGCAATTCGACAAGCTGCCGATATTCGCCTTCCGTGTGCGGAACGAACAAGGTGCCAGACAAGGGAGCCCAGGCGTCCGCGGTCTTGTTTAAGTCGAGGTCTTGCACCTGCCGATTCTTCGGCGCGTAGTGTGCTTCGCTCATTGCGGACAGGATGTCCGCGCTCCCAGCACCTGATCCTGTCACCTTTCTGCGCAATTTCCAGCTTTTCATGACAAACCGATGACAATCGAAATCGCGGATTTCTTAGAATATTCGCGTGATTGACCAACTGGTCATCGTCAACCTTCGGCGTGAGGCGCGGGACAAGGTGCCCGCGGTGCTCAACGGTGTCGAATGGCAAACCTGCCTGCGACGAATTCTCTTTCTTAACGCCAACGACAATCGCGACCTGATTGAAACTGTCGAAGCCGGCAATTTCATTCCGCCCACAGTTGAAATCTTTCGTGCTCAGCAAGCCTATGCGTTTCTGCTCGAAGTCATCTGCGGTTTGAATTCGCCGATCGTGGGCGAGACGGCCGTGATGGGCCAGTTCAAAGAATTCCTGCTCAACACGAAGTTCCCGAAAACGTCATGGGGCAATTTCCTCCGACAACTTGCGACGAACTTGATGATTGATGCGAAGTGCGTGCGACACAATCATCTGCATGGAATTGGCAGTCAGTCGTACGGAAGTCTCGTTCGTCAACACGCAAAAGGATTGTCCGTGGTCGCGGTGCTCGGCTCTGGAAAGCTCGCTCGCGAAATTCTTCCCTGGCTGATTGGCAAGACGAAAGTCCGAGTGTTCTATCGCAGTTGGCAGCACGCGAAGGATCTGCTGCAAGAGTATCCGGAGATCGAACTCGCTCAATATTCGGACCGTGACAATGGTTGGGAGCAGGCCGAAGCAGGATTGGTGATTGCCGCGCCGTTGAAAGCCGAAGACGTGGCGCGCTGGTCGCAGATGCAGAGCGCCTCATTCACCAAGTGCCTGGATCTTCGCGGCGAGGCGGCAGCCGATCCAATCACCCTACCGACGCCCGTGATCAAATTGAACGAGCTTTTCGACGCCTTGCGTGCTGAACGCGAAAGACTAGCCGGACACGTCGAAGCCGCGCGCGCCGAAATCACACAGTCGGTCCAGCGCCAGTCCCAGCAAGCGCAGTTTCGTCCGTTCGGGTGGGAAGATTTATGCGCGTGACGATTGCGTCGCGTCGCAGTGACCTGGCCCGAATTCAAGCGTACCAGGTTGGTGACACGCTCCGCGCCGCAAATCCTCAACTCGAAATCAACTATTCCTTTCACGAATCTCTCGGCGACAAGAATCTGGAACGTCCGCTCTGGCAGATGCCTGAGAAAGGAGTCTTTACACAGGACTTTCGCGAAGGACTGCTGCATCGAGAATTCGATTTGGTCGTCCACTCCTGGAAAGATCTCGCAATCGAAGACGATCCGGAAACTGAAGTCATAGCGACGTTGCCGCGCGCAGATGCGCGCGATCTCTTATTAGTGCCGCAAAGTCGTTGGAACGCGGTCGAGCGGACCGGCGTCATGACGATTCTGACCTCATCGCCAAGACGCGCGCACAACCTCGATTCATTCTTACGCATTGCGCTGCCCGCAAATTTATCCAGACTCGAATTCATAAATGTTCGCGGCAACGTGCCGACACGTGTGCGCAAACTGCTTCAGTCAGACGTCGACGGATTGATCGTCGCGAAGGCCGCCATCGATCGTTTGTTGGAAGCTTCGCAGAGCGAACTCGCGGCTACGCAAAAAGATTTGCGAGAAGCCCTATCGCAATGCCGGTGGATGGTCCTGCCGCTACGCGAGAATCCGTCTGCACCTGCACAGGGAGCTTTGGCTGTCGAGATTTCTCGTGACCGTGCAGACATCCGCGAATTGCTGGCGCCGCTCAATTGTGCCGATGCGTTTAGTGCCGTGTTGAGTGAGCGCGAGATCCTGCGAAGTTATGGCGGTGGCTGTCATCAAAAAATTGGCGTTAGCGTTCTACGCCGCCCGTTTGGAGAAATCACTCTATTGCGAGGTTTGACGGATAACGGCGAGCTGCTTGATCGTTGCACGCTCCGGTCTGCGAAGCCGCGGCCGCCGAAAATTGTGAGAGACGAGATGTGGCCGCTTAATCCGTCGGATGCTGATTGGTTTGTGCGGGAGGTCATTCAAGTTGATTCCCTCTCCCCCTGGGAGAGGGCCAGGGTGAGGGAACCAGCGGATGTGCCTACTCCCTCACTCCAATCCTCTCCCAAAGGGAGACGGAGTGAAAACCGGATCGCGCTATGGATTGCCAAAGCCGATGCATTGCCGGATCATTGGAAGATAGAGGCGGACAAAATCGTTTGGGCCAGCGGAGTGCAGACCTGGAAGCGTCTGGCGAGTCGCGGCGTTTGGGTGAACGGATGTGCGGAGAGCCTTGGTGAACAGGAATCGCCGGGGATCGAGACCCTGGCAGGCGCCGCGGTTGATTGGCTCAAGCTTACGCATGAGGGTGGCTACACTGATGGTGAGATGCACGCGCTGGCGACTTATCGATTAGTCCCGAGGGATGAGACGGTGGATTTGAGCGGCAGGAAATATTTCTTCTGGAAAAGCGGATCGAGTTTTGAGCACGCCCTCTTGCAGAACAGTTGGCTCAAAGACATGACGCATTTCTGCGGACCGGGGAATACGCAGAAGATTTTGCAACGACACGGGCTCGAGCCGCATGTATTTCTCGACCATGCACATTGGCTGGAGGAGATGTCCCAATGAAGCGTCTGATGCGCCTGCGTGCTTCGCAACATCTGCGCGATTTATGCGCGGAGACCGAATTCAATCGTGCCCAGTTGATTCAACCGTTCTTCGTCATCGACGGATTGAATCGGGAAGAGCCGATTCCAGGTTTGCGTGGCAACGTTCGTCACAATATCCCTTCGGCACTGCGGCAGATTGAAAAAGATCTGAACGACGGCGTTACGCAGTTTTTGCTCTTTCCAGTCCCTTCGACAAAGAATGACAGCGGGTTTGATCATGAGAGCACTCGCGAAACCATCTCTCAGATTCGCAAACAGTTTGGCCAGAGTCTCTGCCTTTGGATTGACACCTGTCTCTGCTCGTACACGACGCACGGACATTGTGCGGTGCTGGATGAAAAGGGAATCAAACTCGATGAGACTTTGAACGAGTTGGCCAGGTCTGCGCTGGCCTTTGCCGAAGCCGGCGCTGACGGCATTAGCCCGAGCGACATGATGGACGGCCGCGTTGGCCGGATTCGCACGGCGCTCGACGAGAATGGGTTCAATCTGGTGCCGGTGATGAGTTACAGCACAAAGTTCGCCAGCAACTTCTACGGCCCATTTCGCAACGCCGCGGATTCAGCGCCGCAGTTCGGCGATCGACGCCACTACCAGCTCGATGTTCGTAATCGCAGCGGCGCGATCGCGGCCAGCGTCCGTTGCGCGGAAGAAGGCGCGGACCTTTTGATGGTCAAGCCCGGACTGACATCGCTGGATTTGATTCGACCGATTCACGAGCGCACCGGTTTACAGTGCGGCGCTTATCAGGTCAGCGGCGAATTCGGCGGGCTTTCGGTCCTGGCGGATCAGGGATTGATCAAATTTGAAGAAGCACTGTTGGAAACCTGGCACGTTTTCAAACGAGCCGGCGCACAATACCTCATCACGTATGGTGCGCGGTACGCGAAGAGTTTGGGAATTGGAAACTGACTATCTCCCTCTCCCTTTTGGGAGAGGGCCCGGGGGTGAGGGTCTACGAGCGTACAGTGTTCGGTGCTCTTCGTCGGGCTGAAAGTATTTCGAGTAAGAGCGTAAGCCCTCACCCTAACCCTCTCCCAAAGGGAGAGGGAATTAGAACAGGAACCATGACTTCTCAAGAAGCAACATCGACTAACGATCTCTCTTGCGAGTGTTTCGAGCGCGCTCTGCGCATCGCGCCGGGTGGCGTGCACAGTCCGGTGCGCGCTTTCAAGAGCGTCGGCGGAACGCCGATCTTTTTTCGCAGCGCCCAGGGCGGCACGATGACGTCCGTCGATGGGCGCGAATATGTCGATTTTTGTCAGAGCTTTGGTCCTTTGATTCTTGGACATCGCGACCCGGAGGTTGCTGAGGCCGTGCGTGAAGCAATCGAAACCGCCTGGAGCTTTGGCGCGTCGGAACCTTATTCGCTTGAGCTCGCTGAATGGATCACTTCGCGTCTGCCATGGGTCGAAATGCTTCGCTTTGTTTCTTCGGGAACTGAAGCAGTGATGAGCGCCTTGCGCGTCGCGCGCGCGGCGACGAACCGTAATCGCATCCTGAAGTTTGAAGGCTGCTATCACGGCCACTCTGATTCGTTGCTGGTGAAAGCTGGCAGCGGTTTGGCGGGCGAGGCCGCCAGTTCAAGCGCCGGCGTTTCTGAGAATGTCGCCGGAGAGACTTTAGTAGCACCGCTGGATGATGAAGCCGCCATCAAACAAGTATTCGATCAATTTGGAAAAGAGATCGCCGCGGTGATTCTCGAGCCGTTGCCGGCAAACTATGGTTTGCTGATTCAGCGGCGAGAGTTCATCGATGAAACAATCCGGTTGGCGCGCGCGCACGGCGCCCTGGTAATTTTTGATGAAGTCATCTCTGGCTTTCGCGTCGCTCCGGGCGGCATGGCGGAAGTGCTGGGCATCAATCCCGATCTGGTGACTTACGGCAAGGTTATTGGCGGCGGGTTTCCCGTGGCAGCTTACGGTGGCCGGCGAGATTTGATGCAACTGGTGGCGCCGGCTGGGCCTGTTTATCAGGCGGGAACGTTAAGCGCGAACCCGGTCGGCATGCGCGCCGGTCTGGCGACCTTGGAAAAAGTTGAGCGCGTAAATGTGTATGAGCAGTTGGAATCGCGCACGGCGCAGTTTTGCGACGATTTGGATTCGACTTTCAAACGGCGCGGCCTGCCGTTTCAAATAACCCGCACCGCTTCGATCTTTTGGTTACATACGGCCACTGACGGCGTGATTCGTCGAATCGAACAGATACCGCCGCACAACGCGCAAGCGTTCGCCAAAGTATTTCACGGCGCGCTCGATCGAGGTGTTTATTTGTCGCCGAGTGGCTACGAAGTGAACTTCATGTCATTGGCACATTCGGATGAGTTGCTTGAGAGATCGCAGCGCGCAATTTTGGACGCGGTTGAGGCACAGAACGATTAGTCTCCCTCTCCCTTTGGGAGAGGGCCGGGGTGAGGGACGAAGTTACGGAGAGAGAACCTGAATTCTTATTTAGTCAGGCGGTACTAACGCCCTCACCCTAACCCTCTCCCATGGGGAGAGGGAATGAAAACCAACGTCATGGAACGCAAACGCAATCGACTAGTGATCGTCCTGGTGGCCCTGTGGGTCCTCTTTACCGTGACCCTCGCCGCCTGGTGGTTGGTGTTCGGCTTGCGCCAGCTCGACCTGATCAATCAATCGAATCTGGAAAACGCAGTCCAACTTCACCGTCATTACCAAATGCTTTTGTGGGAAGGCGGCATCCTGATCGCTTCATTGATTGGCGGCGGGCTGGCTCTGTTGTATTACGCGCGCCGCGAGCAAAAGCGTCACGCGCAAGTCGAGGAGTTCTTCGCCGCATTTACTCATGACGCCAAAACGGCGCTGGCCAGTCTCCGTTTGCAGGCCGAAAGCTTGCGTGAAGATTTTGCGGGAAACGAATCGAATCCGTTACTCGATCGCCTCTTGAGCGACACTCTCCGGCTGCAATTGCAGTTAGAGAATTCGTTGTTTCTGGTAAACCTGCCGCGCGGAAAATTCTTTCTGCAGCCAATTGCCCTCGGCGATCGAGTCGAGGCGCTGCGGCTTCACTGGCCCAATCTGACCATCACTCAAACCGGCGACGGGGTCGTGATGGCGGATGCGCGCGCGCTGGAAAGCGTGCTTACGAATCTGGTGCAAAACGCCGTCATCCATGGGCACGCAACGCAAGTGGATGTTCAGGTGCGCCGGAATGCAGGACGGCTTTGCGTTTCGGTGATCGATAATGGCCGCGGCTTTGACGGCGACCTGGGCCAGCTGGGCGAATTGTTTGTGCGGCACGCGCCCAGCAGCGGCAGTGGTGTCGGGTTGTACATCGTGCGGCGCCTGCTGACCGCCATGAACGGAACGATCAAATTCCGTAACGGTGAAATGAACGGGCTGGAGGCCGTGCTTGAATTGCCTTCCGACGAACACGCCGGAGGCGTGCGCACCGAAGATCACGCTGCCAGCGTGGGTAACAACTATGAAGCGCCTGTTGCTGGTCGAAGATGATCGTTCGCTCGGCGCCACGTTGCACGAGCGGTTGCTGCGCGAAAAGTATGACGTCGCGTGGGTGGAAACCAAGCAGCGCGCGCTCCGAAAACTGGAAGAAGGGAATTGGGACTTAGTCATTCTGGATATCGGCCTTCCCGATGGTTCAGGATTCGAGTTGGGACGGCAGATCAAACAACAGACGACGGTCCCCATCATGTTCATGACGGCTTTGAGCACCGCCGAACATCGTTTGGAAGGATTTGAGATCGGGGCAGAAGAGTTTATCCCTAAGCCTTTTCACCTGCGCGAACTGCTGTTGCGGGTCGAGCATGTCCTGGAAAGACATCCGGTTCGCCGTCAGGCGAGATGTAACGGCTGCATCATCGAATTGGAGAATCGCACCATCGTGCATCCGGATGGTAAACGAGAAGTTCCAGCTGCGCGTGATTTTGACTTGCTTCAATTGCTCGTTACCAGCAGTCCGGCGGTCGTGAGCCGCAATCAAATTCTCGACGAGCTTTGGGGCGAGGACAAATTTCTGAACCAACGCACCATCGACAACATGATCGTGCGGCTGCGCCAAACCCTGGGCGACACAGACGGAAGCTGCATTCGATCAGTGCGCGGCGTCGGATATCAATGGTGCGGCGATGATGCGTAAGTTGTTCATTTGCGTTCCCTCTCCCTTTGGGAGAGGGCTAGGGTGAGGGCTTAGCGAAAGAGAAAAATAAAATATTAAGTGCTTCGTAGTCCCTCACCCCAACCCTCTCCCACTGGGAGAGGGAGAAAGAAAAGATGAGTTCAGCAATCACACTCCAAATCGGCAACGAGCGTTTCCAAAATGCTTTGGCCCGACGACCGCAATCCGTCCCGCCGATCTGGCTGATGCGACAAGCCGGCCGTTATCACAAGCATTACCAGGCACTACGCGCCCGGCATTCGTTCATGGATTTGTGTAAGCAGGCGGAGCTCGCAGCCGAGGTGGCCCTGGGCCCGGTGCTCGATTTTGATTTTGATGCCGCTATATTATTCAGTGATCTCTTGTTTCCACTCGAAGCTTTGGGAATGGGTTTGGAATACACCGATCAAGGTCCGCAGCTTGAATGGAAACTTGATCCGACATCTGTTTCAGCCTTGCGCTCAGTCGATGATGCCTGGCCGCACCTGTTGTTTCAGGGAGAAGCGATGCGGGCGACGCGCGAGCGACTGCCGTTGGATCGCAGCCTGATCGGATTTATCGGCGGCCCCTGGACCTTGTTCGTTTATGCGGTCGAAGGAACACACAAGGGTTCTCTGAATGAATCGAAGAAGCTATTGTCGCTGTTTCCAACATTCTGCGAAACAATTGTGCCGTTGCTCGCGCGCAACATCGAGCTGCAGCTGAGCAATGGCGCGGAGATCGTCATGATCTTCGATACGGCAGCCGGGGAACTGTCGCCGGGTCTGTTCTCGTCGGAAGTCGTGCCCCAACTCCAGGAGCTAACGGCAATCAACGGATCGCGCATCGGCTATTATTCAAAGGGCACACAGGGGGCACACTTGGCTCATCCGATTTTCAAAGACGGCCTGCTCGCGGGAGTTGGTGTCGATCATCGCTGGGATTTGATTGAAGCATGCAAAACTTTTTTAGGTGGTTTCGTTCAGGGAAACTTCGATCAATCGCTGCTGCTGAGCGAGCGCCGCGAACTCGAGCGACATTTGCGCGCATTTCTGGAACCGGCGATCGCCGCGCAGCCGCCTGGTTGGATTTGCGGTTTGGGCCACGGCGTTTTGCCCAAGACATCGGAAGACAATGTCAGACTTTTTGTTGATACAGTCCGAGAGGTGATGCAGTGACAGATTTATTCGCCAAGTACGATGTCCCGGCCCCGCGTTATACAAGCTATCCGACCGTCCCGTTCTGGACGGACTCGCCGACTACCGAGCAGTGGATCGAGCATCTGAACAAAGCCTTTGCCGACCCGACAGCCACCTGGTCGCTTTATTTTCATCTTCCATTTTGCGAAACGCTTTGTACGTTCTGCGCCTGCAACACAGTCATCACGCGCGATCATGGACGCGAAGAAGGCTACGTCGATCTGCTCTCGACTGAATGGAATCTTTATCTGGATCGTGTTCCGGAGTTGACTGAACGGCCGCTGCTGGGTGTGCATCTTGGCGGCGGGACGCCGACGTTTTTCGCGAAAGAAAATCTTGAACGGATACTTAAGCCGATTCTCTCCCGCACTCGCATCGATCAGGATCGTTTCGAAGCTTCAGTTGAAGTGCATCCCGGGCACACGACGCGCGAACAGTTGTCGATGTTGCGCGCGTTGGGCTTTACGCGCATCTCGATCGGCGTGCAGGACTTCGATTCGGAAGTGCAGCGACTGGTTAATCGTCATCAGCCCTACGAGGTGACTAAATCGGTAACTGATATCGCGCGTGACCTGGGTTACAAGTCGGTGAATTATGATTTGATTTACGGCTTGCCGCGCCAGAATCCTGAACGGTTCCGCGAAACGGTTGAGAAGACAATCGAGTTGCGGCCCGATCGAATCGCACTCTACAGTTTTGCGCGCGTGCCCTGGATCAAGCCGGCGCAGCGCAGCTACAAGGACGAAGATCTGCCGGTTGCCGGTGAGAAACGGGCTTTATATGAATTAGCGCGTGAGATGCTCGGGCTTTCGGGTTACGTCGAGATAGGAATGGACCACTTTGCCCTGCCTCATGACGGGATGGCCGAGGCGCAGCGTCAACACACTCTGCATCGCAACTTCCAGGGATATACGGAGAGGCGCACCACGGTTTTGTTAGGTCTTGGCGTCAGCGCAATTTCTGAAACACCAACGTGTTTTCATCAAAACGAAAAGGCTTTTCCGGTTTATGAGCGTCGCGTTCGCAACCAGGAGACGCCTACGCTGCGAGGGCACATTTTGAGCGAGGAAGATCGACGGCTACGCGAACAGATCCTACAGTTCATGACCCGGTTCGAGGTCGATTTGCTTCCTGAGCAACGCGAGGATGCGGAAAAGTTTCTACAGCCGATGATCGAGGACGAATTGGTTCGAGTAACTGATCACGCGTTGAGGCTGACAGAGAAGGGAACGCCTTTCCTGCGCAACGCATGCATGTTCTTTGATCAAAGATTGCGGAGTCAGGAGCAAAGGCCGCAGGTGTTTTCGCAAGCGTTGTAGCAGATCGGGGATTTCTCCCTCTCCCTTTGGGAGATGGCTGGGGTGAGGGTCTAGCATGAGTCCGTAAGCCCTCACCCTAACCCTCTCCCAGCGGGAGAGGGAATTTTTCATTATGCCAAACATTACCGTAGTCGGCGCCGGCTTCTCAGGTTTGGCCACCGCATACTTCCTCACCAAGAACGGTTTCAAAATTCGCATCACTGAGAAGGCTGCTCGCGCTGGCGGATTGATCAAAACGATTCGCACAGAGCATGGCCTGGTTGAAACCGCCGCCAATGGGTTGGTGAGTTCGGCGCGACTGGAAGCGATGTGCGCAGACATTGGTGTACCGCTCACTGCGACTAGACGCGAAGCGCGTAAGCGATTCATCTATCGCGGTAAACCGAAGCAACTGCCGCTGAGCGTCGGCGAGATGGTCGCGCTATCAGGCAGATTCGCAATCAACGCAGCGAGGTTGCGCCCGCGCCCGCTGGAAACGGTTTCAGATTGGGGAAGGCGAGTACTGGGTCGCGGCGCGACGGATTATCTTTTGATTCCGGCGCTCGGCGGAATCTATGCCGGCGATCCAGATCGGCTCAGCGCCAGTTTGATTTTCGGCAAGGCGAATCTGGCCAATCACTTGCACACGAACCGGCCGGCAAAAGGGAAACTGCGCGGCACCGTTTCGCCGCCAAACGGAATGCAGCAGCTAGTCGATGGCCTGCGCGATTATCTCGAAGGCTCCGGCGTCGAGTTTATGTTCAGCCACGACGAGAAAGCGAGCGCAGACGACGCGGCAATTGTTTGTCTGCCCGCGAGTTCCTGCGCGAGTTATCTCTCTGACATTTCTCCGGAACTAAGCGACGCTTTGCGCAGGATCGAAATGCTTTCTTTAGCGACGGTGACCTGTTTCTATGGCCCGGACGCGGCGAAGCTCGACGGATTTGGTTGTCTATTCCCGCGCGATCAGAAATTTCGCGCGCGCGGCGTGCTTTTCAACACTTCGATCTTTGGCGAACGCGGTCCGGCTCATTCAGAGACCTGGATCTTTGGTGGCGCTGGGGATGCTGATGTTGTGGATTTGAGTGACAAGGCATTCGGAGAAATTATCGCTGATGAACGTGCGCGGTTTTACGGCGCGTCTAACGAGCCACTTGATGTGCATGTCACACGTTGGCCTAACGCGCTGCCGCACTACACCGTTGATCTTGAAAATATTCTGACGACGCTGCCGCCACCGCCCGAGAATATCTCCTTGGTCGGGAACTATCTCGGTCGCATAGGTCTGGCGAAGATTCTCGAACGGGCAGCGGTGATCGCGGACCAGGTCAGAACCGCCTGCAGTAGCGGGCGGGCCAGTTTGTAGACATGAAGACCGGCATACTTCTCATCAATCTCGGCACACCTGACGCGCCAACTCCTGACGCTGTAGGCAGGTACCTGCGCGAATTCCTCATGGACCCATTCGTGCTTGATTCTCCTACCGCCCTGCGTTGGTTTCTGGTGAATGTCTTGATTGTGCCGAAACGCAAGTATCAATCGGCAGCAGCCTATCAGAAGGTCCAGATGCCGGAAGGTTCACCGTTGCTCGTGCACACCCGCGCTTTGGGAGAGGAAGTTGCCGCTAAACTTGGCGACGAGAATTACGCGGTCGAGTACGCGATGCGTTATGGCAATCCATCAATCGCGTCGGCCCTCGCGAAACTGACTGCGCAGAATCTCTCGCGCATGATTGTGTTGCCACTCTATCCTCAATACGCCGAATCAAGTTTCGGGACCGCCGTCGTGGAAACGAAGAAGCGCGCGGCTGAGCTTGGCTGCGCAGATCGCCTGATCTTTCTGCCGCCGTTCTATGATCGTCCGGAATTCATCGATGCCTTCGCACACAATGTCAGCAGTCATCTGGCTAACGCACCAGCCGATCATGTCGTTTTCAGTTTTCACAGCTTGCCCGAAAAGCATCTGATCAAGCTTCATCCGCAGCATTGTCTGCGGACCACAAACTGCTGCGACCAAATTACGGATTCAAATCGCAACTGTTATCGCGCGCAATGCTTTTTCACTGCCAGGGCAATCGCCCAGCAAGTGGGGTTAGCACCTGAACGTTATACGGTTTCCTTTCAATCTCGTCTGGGCCGGGCGAAGTGGATCGGACCAACGACCGAACCATCTTTGCGCGAGCTCGCCAGCCGCGGCGTCAGGAAAGTTGCGGTCGCCAGTCCTTCGTTCGTCGCCGACTGCCTGGAGACTCTGGAAGAGATCGCCATTCGCGCGCGTCAGACTTTTATTTCCGCAGGCGGTGAAGACTTGCAATTGATACCGTCGCTCAACTCTCGTCCAGGCTGGGTTGAAGCGGTCGCGAAGTGGCTTAAGTCCGCGGCTGCCGAGTCCCGTTAGTTCTTTCATGCCGTGATAGAATCCGCCTCGCTAAGAAAAACAATTTGTCCTGATTGATTAACCGATGAACTTTTGGCAACAGCTACAGCTGGCAGCTGATATGGGACCAACGTTACCCTGGGTGCTGCTCATTTTCATCCTGGCGTCTGTAATTCTGTTCGCCTTGAAACCGTCTGAGCGCATGCGGATTCGCGCCGCATTGCTCTTGTTCGCAGTGGCCGCGGTAGGTTTCATAGTTGCGGCCACGCTGCTTTCGCTGGGGGTTCCCCCAACGCGTTCAGCTTATAAATGGGTTAGGTGGAGCTCGCTGATCCTGCAATGGTTTGCGTTCGTGAACATTGCCGGGGTGCTCGTCTTCGAAGTTGTCCTCGATGCCCTTCGCTTGAAGCCGCCGCGGATCCTGCGCGACCTCCTGCTCGCGCTCACGTACATCGTCGTAGCGATCGCAATTCTTTCCCATGTCACGGATATTACCGGAATTGTCGCCACCTCCGCCGTCCTGACGGCTGTCATCGGCCTCTCTTTTCAAGACACGCTCGGCAACATGATGGGCGGCATGGCGCTGCAGTTGGAACGCGCGTTTGGCGTTGGCGATTGGATCAAAGTCGACGGGCAAGAGGGCATTGTGAAAGAAGTACGATGGCGGCATACGTCGATTGAGACGCGCAACTGGGACACGATTGTGATTCCCAATAGTGCGTTGATGAAATCGCACGTGATCGTGCTCGGCCGGCGCGCCGGACAGCCACGCCAGCATCGTCAGTGGGTCTATTTCAACATCGACTTTCGCTATTCGCCAACAAGAGTAATCGAGACCGTCGAGGCTGCCCTGCGTGCTGAACCTATTGATTCCGTTGCGGCCCAGCCACCCCCAAACTGTGTGCTGATGGACTTTAAGGAAAGTTATTGCAGTTACGCCGTGCGTTATTGGCTCACTGATCTCGCCGTTGACGATCCGACTAACTCAGTCGTCCGCACGCGGATTTATTTCGCTTTAAATCGGGCAAATATCCCACTCTCGATTCCGGCTCATTCATTGTTTTTGACACAGGAAGACCAATCAAGGGCGACGCGGAAACATGATGAGGAAGTCGAGACTCGCGCTGGCCAGCTCGAGCAAGTCGAGTTGTTCAAGAGTCTCACCAATGACGAACGCCGAGCGCTGGCCGCTCGCCTGCGTATTGCTCCATTTGTGCGCGGCGAAGCCATGACTCGACAGGGTGCGGAAGCTCATTGGCTATATTTAATCACGCGCGGCGACGCCGAGGTCCGCGTGTCAGTTGATGGCAAGCTAAGCGAAACCATTGCGTCGCTGCACGCCGGCGATTTTTTTGGTGAAATGGGAATGATGACCGGCGCACCGCGGTCGGCGACCGTGATTGCGCTCGGTGATGTCGAATGTTACCGCGTGGACAAAGATGCCTTCCATGACATCTTGCGCGGCCGGCCGCAAATCGCAGACGACATTTCGGAAGTGCTGGCTCGTCGTCGTGCAGAGTTGGACGCGGCGCGCGAGGACTTGAATGAAGAGGCGAAACGGGCGCGTATGCGCGAGCATCAGGGTGATCTTTTGCGACGTATCAGAAATTTCTTTGCACTGTAGTGAGCGTTGCTCCCATTCTTGGGTTTCACCATGTCAAGTAAGACGATCCACCAAGCCACACGAAACTTGTTTTTGTGCTGATTTCGTGTGACTTCGTGGATCGGTTTTGCTGAAGGGCGAGAGAATGAAGCTTTGGCAATTGAAAAGACTCGCGGCAAATTTCCAGGCTCGGAGCCCCCTGCAGGCTTTCGTTCTTATTATTATTCTGGCCGTCGTTAGCATGCTCCTGGCCTCGACTTACAGCAGCCGCACGTCCAGCCAACAACAGTCGCTCACCTTTAATCGCGACGTCGCGCCGATCTTTTACAAACACTGTGCGGCTTGTCATCAACCCGAAGACGTTGCGCCTTTCTCGGTCCTCGATTACGAAGATGTTTTGCCATGGAAGAATTCTATTCGCGACAAGGTTGCGGCCAGAGAGATGCCGCCATGGCACGCCGATCCGCGTTACGGTGATTTTGCGAATGTAGCGCGCCTCAGCCAGCAAGAGATCGACACCATCGTAAATTGGGTGGGGCAGGGAGCTAAGCAGGGCGATCCGAAAGATCTGCCCGAACTCCCGAAAGAGATCACCGATTTTCAGATTGGAAAACCCGATTACATTCTGGCAATGACGCAGGAGTACACGGTCGAGCCGCATTCGCCTGACCAGTACGTGTATGTGACTTTTCCCACGAAGTTCAAAGAGGACAAGTGGATCCAGGCAGCCGAGATCATTCCCGGCAACAAGCGAATTGTTCATCACGTCATCGCCCACGTGTTGCCTCCGGAATCCGCCGCCGGTGGCGCGAAACGTTTGGGTCAAGAGTTCCCGCAGGCCGACACCGATCCGTCATCAATCTTCTACAAACAGGGTTCGCTCTCACGGGTGAAGATGGACGCGCCGGTGATCGACGATGGGGCCAACGCGCCTAACGGCGGCTCGCTCTTCAGGCGGCAGACAGGAGATGACGCCGCAGCGGGATACAGCATGCTGCTGGCTTCATACGCTCCCGGCAAGGGACCCGACGTCTATCCATCGGGCACGGCGAAAAGAATTCCCGCCGGTTCGACCGTCGTTCTGCAAATTCACTATTCGAGTTTTCATGGAACGATAGAGACGCCGCAAAAAGATCAAACGATGGTGGGAATTATTTTTGCGAAGTCGCCGCCGGTGAAACGAGCAATCACGTCGACCGTGCCGAACCACTTCTTCAAGATTCCGCCGGGTGCCGCCAATCATCAAGTGACTGCCGCTTATACTTTCGATCGCGACGTGGAGCTGATTAGCTATATGCCGCACATGCACATGCGCGGCAAAGACATGAAATACGAGGTGGTGTATCCAAACGGCCGGCGCGAGACTCTGCTGTGGGTGCCTCGATACCAATTCAATTGGCAGACGGTGTACCGCTTGAAAAACCCCCTGCCGATTCCAAAAGGAACCAGGTTGATTGTGACCGCGCACTTCGATAACTCATCAAAGAACCTGCACAACCCCGATCCTACGAAGGCCGTTCGCTGGGGCGATCCAACTTACGATGAAATGATGATCGGATGGATTGAATATACGGTGCCGATTGATAAATGATCCGAATCCAGACCTCAAATAAAAATGCAGTTGGCATTTTCCAACCGCATCTACCAAATAAGTGGTGAGCCGAGCAGGACTCGAACCTGCGACCCACTGGTTAAAAGCCAGTTGCTCTACCGACTGAGCTATCGGCCCACTTTTGTTTTGAAAGCAGTCTAAGGTTTCAAGTTTGAAGTTTCAAGGCTGCGTGTCAGAACCGGGAGCGGTAGCGACCGGATCATTGAGCCAACCTCTGATATCTCACTCTCCGATTCCCCCGCTAAAGCGGGCAACGGAATTAAAAGGAAATGTGATCCCCGGGCTGCGCTCGCTCCGCTCGCTGACCCGGGGCTAAACTCTGCCGCCGCTCCGCGGCTCGTTGAGTCATCCCCTTAGCCACTTAGCCAGCGCCGATTCGCGCACGATGATCGTTTGGGATCGTTCAGGGCCCGTCGATACCAGGCCAATCTCAACGCCGATGTGATTCGAAAGGAAGTTGATGTACTCGCGCGCGGCGCGCGGCAACTCGCTCAGATCAGTTACGCCCAGCGTCGCTGATTTCCAACCCGGCAGCGTTTCGTAAACGGGTTCGACGCGACGAAGATCCTGAGATACGGCCGGCAGGGAATCGCACTTCTTTCCATCCAGGTTGTAACCGACGCAGACTTTGATTTCGTCCAATGCATCGAGCACGTCAAGCTTAGTCAGCGCCACAGAACTGAAGCCGTTAATCTCGGCCGCGTAGCGCGTAGCGAAAGCATCGAACCAACCGCAACGACGGGGCCGCCCGGTCGATGCGCCATACTCACGCCCACGTTCGCGAATCAATTGGCCCAGCTCAGCTTCGCTCTCGAGCATCTCAGTCGGAAAAGGGCCTTCGCCAACTCGCGTGGTGTATGTGCGCACGATGCCAAGCACACCGGCGAGATGTTTTGGCGCCAGGCCGGTGCCTACCAATGCGCCTCCGACGACCGTGCTCGAAGAAGTTACGAACGGATAGGTCCCATGATCCACATCGAGCAGAGTCGCCTGTGCGCCTTCAAGCAGAATTGACTCTCCACGGGCCGCGGCCTGATTTAGAAAGTGACTCGTGTCGCAGATGAATGGCGCCAGGCGTTCGACGACGGCGGACGTCTCTTCGATGATTGGTTCGGCTTCGAGTCGTTGCCCGCCGTAAGCCTCGATAATTCGGTTCGCGTCTTCGAGATTACGTTCAATGCGCGAACGCAGGACTTCGGGCACGAGAGCATCCGCGAAGCGAATGCCGCGCCGACCCGCCTTATCTTCATAAGCAGGGCCGATGCCACGCAGCGTCGTTCCGACTTTCTCATTTCCCAGGCGCTCTTCACTGGTGTGATCCAACGCACGGTGATAGGGCAGGATCAAGTGCGCGCGCGAACTCACTTTCACACGCTCGGGCGTAACCGTGATGCCCTGTCCCATCAATCGATCGGCTTCTTCAAAGAAGGCTTTAGGATCGATCACCATGCCGTTGCCCAGCACGCAAGTCTTGCCCTGGTGAACGATGCCGGATGGCAACAGGTGAAGCACGAAGGATTGATTACCGATCTGGACCGAGTGTCCCGCGTTGTGGCCACCCTGATAACGGACGACGACGTCGAACCGCTCGGCGAGCAGATCGACGATCTTGCCTTTACCTTCATCGCCCCACTGGGCGCCTATGACAGCAATAACCATAAGCAGAGATCAGAGAACGGAGATCAGAAATCGGAACGATTCCAGATTCCAGATTTCAAATTACAAATTAACAAATTACAAATAGCAGATTCTGGATATCAGATTACAGATTTCGGAAAGCGGACGCTAGATTACAGATTTCAAATTACAGAGATCAGGGAACGGACACAAAACAGGCGCGGCCCGCTCACAGAAAGAACGAAACCGCGCCCGAGAATGGTTGCGAGATTTACGCAGCGGTTGCCGCTCCGACGTGCTTGTCGATCATGCGCGAAATCGCGGCTTCCGACGTGGCGCCGACGACGCGCTCTGCTTCGTGACCGCCCTTGAACAGTATCAGAGTTGGAATGCCTTTGATCCCAAAACGCTGAGACACTGAAGGGTTGTCGTCGACGTTTAGTTTCACGACGCGCGCGTTGCCTGCGTATTTTTCAGCGACAGCCTCGACGGTTGGCGCCAGCATGCGACAAGGCGCACACCACGCGGCCCAAAAATCAACCAGCACCGGCTGCTCTGATTTCAGTACATCTGCTTCGAAACTGCTGTCGCTGACTTCTTTTACGTTATCACTCATTGAAAAAGCTCCTTGGAAATTCTGATGGTCAATTCGGACGACTGCTAATTAGTGCTCGGAATCTCTTCGTAAAGTTGAATGTATTTCTTTGCGGCTGCCGACCAGGAATTATCAGTCGTCATGCCGTTTCGTTGAATCGTCTCCCAAGCTTCCCTCTGCTTATAAAAGTAAAGCCCTTCGCGGATTTTTTCAAGCATGGCGGTGGCCGTGTAAGGCCCAAACTTGAATCCGTTGCCTGCATTCGTTGCATTGTCAAACTGCTGGACGGTGTCATCAAGCCCGCCCGTCGCTCGCACCACCGGCACGGTGCCGTAGCGCATGCTGTACATTTGGTTGAGTCCGCACGGTTCATAGAGCGACGGCATCAGGAAAAGATCGGCGCCAGCTTCAATCTGGTGGGCCAATGGTTCGCCGGCGAAACCTTTGTAGATGCCCACGCGACGCGGCGCTGCGTCGTGCCAGCTTTGCAGGAAGTCTTCGTATTCTTTTGCCCCCGCGCCGAGCGCGATAAAGAAGGCACCGGTATCGAGAATGCCGCTCGCTGCCTGACGAATCAAGTCATAACCTTTTTGTCCAACCAGTCGTGAAATGATTGCGATGATTGGGCGCTCAGGTTCTTCAGGCAGGCCGAATCGACGCAGTAGATCAAGTTTGCACTCACGCTTACCGCTCAGATCGTCAGTCGAAAAGTTTGCGGCGATGTGCGGGTCCGTTTCCGGGTCCCAAATATCGTAGTCCACGCCGTTCGTTATCCCGACCAGTCGATCGCTGCGCACGCGCATCAGCCAGTCGAGACCATACCCTTGCTCCGGCGTTTGAATCTCTCGGGCATATCGCGGACTCACTGTTGACACGACGTCGGAGGCGATGATTCCGGCTTTTAAAGCGGAGGCCGCCCCTTTCAACATGAAATCGTCGGTGTAAGCGGCCAGATCCAGCCACCACAGATCAGTCGGATTGAAGAACCCCTGGTAGGCGATGTTGTGAATCGAGAAAAGAATCTTGGTGTTGGCGAAGAATTCTTCCTGGCGACGGCGGGCGCGCACCTCGACCGCGGCGAATCCACACGGCCAGTCGTTGCAGTGCAACACGTCCGGAGCGTCACCTAATCGCTTTAGTAAGGCGACCGCTGCCCGGCAGAAAAAAGCGAAACGCTCGAAGTCGTCATTGTCGCCGTATATTTTCCCTCGTGAGAAATAATATGGCGCATCGATCAAATAAGTAGGCGCCTCGAGGGCGTCGCTTTTCCAGACGCTGACGCGCGGTTGTTTCCCACGCCACGGCACATCCAGATCTTCGATGGATGTTTCGCTGAGAAGAGATCGATCGATTTGATCGTAGAGAGGAAGGATCAGAAATGAATCAAGGCCTTCGGCATGCAGGGCTTTGGGCAGTGCCCCGGAGACATCAGCGAGCCCGCCTACTTTGGCGAAGGGAACTGCTTCGGGTGAAATGATGGCGACGCGCAACGGCGCAGGATTTAGGTCTTGGGTTTTTGGACTTTGATCTGTATTCGACAATGCGTCTCCTTGCGCAACAAGTCCAAGCCCAAAGACCGAAGTACAAAGACCGTTTTTTAGGTTTGCATCGACGCGAGAAACTCCGCGTTGCTCTTGGTCTTTTCCAATCTTTCCAGCACGACTTCCATCTGTTCAGTTGGTGAAAGCGGATTCAAGACGCGACGCATCACCCAGACGCGGCTGAGATCGTCTTTCGGAATCAGCAGCTCTTCCTTGCGGGTTCCGGACCTCTGCAGATCGATCGCCGGGAACAGACGCTTGTCGCTCAATCGCCGGTCGAGATGAATTTCGCAATTGCCGGTGCCCTTGAACTCTTCGAAGATCACGTCGTCCATGCGCGAACCCGTATCGATCAGCGCGGTGGCGATGATTGTCAGCGAGCCGCCCTCTTCGATGTTCCGCGCAGCGCCAAAGAAGCGCTTGGGTCGCTGCAATGCGTTCGAATCAATACCGCCTGAGAGAATCTTGCCGCTGGGCGGAACGACCGCATTGTGTGCGCGCGCGAGGCGGGTGATTGAATCAAGCAGAATCACCACGTCGCGTTTGTGCTCAACCAGACGCTTTGCTTTTTCGATCACCATGTCGGCGACCTGCACGTGCCGGGTCGGCGGTTCATCAAAGGTCGATGAAATCACTTCGCCCTGCACCGAGCGCTGCATGTCGGTGACTTCTTCCGGCCGCTCGTCGATGAGCAGCACGATCAATGTCACTTCCGGATGGTTCTGGGCAATCGAATTCGCGATTGTTTGCAGCAGCATAGTTTTGCCGGTTCGGGGCGGCGAAACTACGAGCGCGCGCTGGCCCTTGCCGATCGGCGTTACCAAATCGATGACGCGCGCGGAAAGGTTGTCCGGAGTGACTTCCATCTTCAGCATTTCATCGGGATAAAGCGGCGTGAGGTTGTCAAAGAAGACTTTTTCCCGCGCCATGTCGGGCGATTCGAAATTGATCGCCTCAACCTTGATTAGCGCGAAATAGCGTTCGCCTTCCTTCGGCGGCCGAATCTGTCCGCTGATGGTGTCGCCGGTCCGCAAATCGAACTTACGAATTTGCGAAGGCGAAACATATATATCGTCCGGGCCGGGCAGATAGTTGTATTCCGGTGCGCGCAGAAAACCGAATCCGTCCGGCAACGTTTCCAGCACGCCCTCGGAAAAAATCAATCCGCTCTTTTCGGTTTGCGCCGCGAGTACTTTGAAGATCAATTCCTGCTTGCGCATGCCGGTCGCGCCGGGAACGTCCATGCCCTTGGCCACCTGGGTGAGCGCGGAGATGGACATCTCTTTCAAGTCGCCTAGATTGAAGATTTCTTGTCCGTCTCTACTCACCGCGATCTCCTGTGCCTCGGCCGTGGCCACGCCGCCCCCGTTGTCACCATTGCCGCCGTTGTTTGTACGTCTCTTGTTTGCCATATTCAGTTCTTTCATGCGCAGTGGTTTTCACCGCGTCATCCTATTTCAGTTCCTGTCAGTTGATTTCAAATATGCCGGTCAAAGGGAAAAGTTCCGCGCGGTGTGTTTTAAGAAGCTCGTGTGGGGGCTTCTCGCCGCATTTATCAAGATCTTGCCAGCGTGTCCATAGATCGGAATCCAAGAATAAAGGTAATCAGAAGTTGGATGCCGGTTAACGGGGATTGCGTGGCTCAGGTCAGAATCGGGTTTCAGCTCAGGCCGGTTGATTCCTGCTTCGACTATTTTGCGTTTCGGAAATTCAATTCTAAACGAAACTCAAAAAATCGCAAGCGCCGAATCCGCTTACAGTTTGTTTCGTCCTAGCTCTTTAACGACTTTTCTATTGCACTCCACAGCCGGTCGCGTCCCTCACGTTTAGTCGCTGAGTAAATAATCAAATTGTCGCTCTTGAATGCGTGCGCGGCCCGTTTAACGTTTCGGCTTAGTTCGTTCTTTGAAAGCTTGTCGGATTTCGTAGCGACGATTAAATGTGGCTTATGATGATGCAAGAGCCATTCGTGAAGTTGCAAATCCTGTTTCGAAGGCTCGTGACGCGAATCGACGATGTGAATTGATAACACAAGCTGCTCGCGTTTCGCAAGGTATTCCTCGGCGGCGGAACTCCATTCGGCCCGTACTTCCCTGGGGGCGCGCGCGTAGCCGTAACCGGGCAAATCCACGACCCGAAATTTGCTGTTGATTAGAAAGAAGTTAAGCAGCTGGGTGCGTCCCGGCGTTGACGATGTACGCGCCAGGCCGCGCACCCCTAATAGTGAATTGATTAAGCTCGATTTGCCGACGTTGGATCTTCCGAGAAATGCTATCTCAGGTATGCTATCGCGCGGCCAGTCGACTTCTTTAAGCGCGCTCTTGAGGAATTCGGCGCTCGTGATCTTCATGGTTCAACGAGCGCCTCCATCCATTCGCTCAGTCGCTCGATTACGATTGGCCCGCAGCCTTGGCGCGCATTTCCGCGAACTTCTTCATCCGCTCGGTCATGCTGGCGATGCGCTCGTCAATGTTCGGGATGCGCTTCACCACGGTCTCGAGGTGCTTAAGAAAGTCCTGGTTATCGAACATGGCGCGAATATCTTGCAGGACCGGCGCGACTTTCATGTAGACGAAAATATGCTCGCCATTGGTTTGGTTGAACAACTCTTCGTCAATGGCCCCGTTGACCACCATTGCGCAGGCCATGTCCCAGTAGGAAATCACCATGCGGAAGTGTCCGCTGTGCTCGCCCATCATCACTTCCATGACGTCCTGGATGCCGGTGGGATTGAAAGTGAACAACCAGTTCCGCGCCTCGCGCATAACCGTTTCGCGGCGCAGGTCGTAAAGCTTCAGAATCAGATCTGCATCTTCATGTTTACCCATTAGCCTTTGCTCCTTAGTTTGTAAAAGAAAGTCAGAACCGCCTGCGGTAGCGGGGCGGTTGTAGATTGATTAGATGGTCAGAGTCTAACAGATCAACCGCCCGCTACCGCAGGCGGTTCTGACAAGATCTATTGCTCGACGGGCGCCTGCAATGCCGGCGGTGGCTCAGTTGTCCACAGCGGCGGTGCCTCGTCAGTGATTGGCGCCGGCCTCGTCTCTTCCAGTGCCAAGGCGATTACTTCATCAATCGTTTCCACCAGATTGATTTCCAGCACGCTACGCACTTCCTCAGGGACTTCGGGCAAATCCTTTTCGTTGTCCTTGGGCAGAATGATCGTGTCGATGCCGAAGCGATGCGCGGCCAAAAGTTTTTCCTTGACCCCACCAATCGGCAGAATGCGTCCGCGCAAAGTTATCTCGCCAGTCATCGCGACATTCTTGCGAATGGGTTGGCGCATCAACGCGGAAGCCATGGCCACGGCCATGGTAATGCCCGCCGACGGGCCGTCCTTGGGAATCGCACCCTCAGGAACATGAATGTGCAAGTCGCGCTTGCGAATGAAATCGAGATTAATGCCAAGCCGTTCGGCGCGCGCCTTGATGCAAGTCAGCGCCGCCTGGGCAGATTCCTGCATAACGTCGCCGAGTTTGCCGGTCAGTGTTACCGCACCGCGACCTTTGACGAGCGTCGCTTCGATTTGCAGTACTTCGCCGCCAACTTCTGTCCAGGCAAGACCGGTTGCCAGGCCGATTTCGCTTTCAGCGGCAACGCCTTGCTGGCGGAACTTGATTGGTCCGAGCATTTGTTGCACGCGCTCTGCGCCCACTAAATCTTTGAAATCCGCGGCGACGCTTTCGCCTACGAATTTGCGTGCTATTTTGCGGCAACACGATCCGATTTCGCGTTCTAGGTTGCGCACGCCCGACTCGCGGGTGTAGTGACGAATGATTTCCAGCAGGCCTTCGTCGCTGAATTCGAATTGCTCGGCGCGCAAGCCATTTGATTCCGCTTGTTTCGGAACCAGGTGTCGCTTGGCGATTTCGAGTTTCTCGCGTTCGGTATAACCCGACAGACGCAGCACCTCCAGGCGATCCTGCAACGCGGGCGGGATGGTGTGCATAACGTTCGCGGTGGCTATAAAGAAAACCTTTGACAGATCGAATTCGACGTCAAGGTAATGATCCTGAAACATGTGGTTCTGTTCCGGATCGAGAACTTCGAGCAGGGCAGAACTCGGGTCGCCGCGAAAATCAGTGCCGAGCTTATCGACTTCGTCGAGCAGCAGCACCGGGTTCACGGTTCCGGCTTTCTTCATCATCTGAATGATCTGCCCGGGCAGGGCGCCGATGTACGTACGGCGATGGCCGCGAATCTCGGCTTCGTCGCGAACTCCGCCCAGTGAAAGACGAACGAATTTTCTGCCGGTGGCCCGCGCAATGGATTTGCCGAGGCTGGTTTTGCCGACCCCCGGGGGGCCAACAAAGCAAAGAATCGATCCTTTAGGGTTCTTCACCAACTGGCGTACGGCGAGATATTCAAGAATGCGATCCTTTATCTTTTCCAGGCCAAAATGATCTTCGTTAAGAACTTCTTCCGCCTTGGTGAGATCCCTGATCTCTTTTGATTTCTGTTTCCATGGCACGCTGACCAGCCAGTCGATGTAAGTGCGCGAGACCGTGCCTTCGGCAGACATCGGCGGCATTGCTTCCAGCCGGTGCAATTCCTGAAGCGCTTTCTCTTTCGCTTCTTCGGTCATGCCGGCTTCTTCGATCTTCTTTTTCAGCTCGTCAAGTTCGGCGCGCTCATCTTTGCGGCCCAGCTCTTTATGAATCGCTTTGATTTGCTCGTTGAGGTAATACTCCTTTTGCGCCTTCTCCATCTGGCGCTTCACGCGCGTCTGGATGGTGCGATCGAGCTGCCGCTTTTCGAGTTCGATTTCCAGAATCTCGATCAAGCGGGCGAGCCGCGCTTGCGCGGAAAACAATTCCAGCAGGCCCTGTTTGTCTTCGACCGAAATTCGCAGTTGCGATGAAAGCGCATCCGCCATGTGTGACGGATCAGCGTTGCGCATTGCCGTTTGCAGCGCGTCCGGTTGGACATCCGGGGCCAATCGCAAATGTTGCTCGATCAGTTGTGAGATCTTCTGGACCAGCGCATCGGTGCGCACACCTTCTTCGCTCGCAATCGGCGCGCGTCGGACCGTCGCCGTAAACGCCCCAGCGTTGTTGTCAACGCGAATGGTGGTGGCGCGCTCGCGTCCTTCGACCACTACTTTGATCTGGCCATTTTCCTGTCGCTGCGATTGCAGGATGCGCGCAATCGTTCCTATCCGGTAGATTTGCTCGGGCGTGGGCTCGTCAACAGTCGCGTCGTGCTGCGTCGAAAGAAAAATCGTCCGATCGGAAGCGAGCGCCATCTCCAGCGCTCGTACTGAGCCGGGCCGGCCTA
>Ga0193730_1000010_pt1 | contig 86219 bp, 72 predicted proteins | sample U1a1metaG_FD_144919 | JGI IMG/M metagenome (GOLD analysis project Ga0193730, IMG submission 144919) | Soil microbial communities from a riparian zone of the East river system, Colorado, United States - U1a1 | ecosystem: Environmental > Terrestrial > Soil > Riparian zone | place: USA: East River...
GAGGAGGCGGGAACCGTTTAAAACGGTTTCCAAACCTTCCCCTGGCGCGGTTCATCTGGCTTTAAGCCAGTGTGAATCAGACCGGATGGGTGCGAAAGAATCCAGCCTCTCTACACTTACCCCTCAGCGCTCGCTGATTCAACTTGAAACGCGATTCGGTCGGCGAGAAAAAAATTGCATACGGCGCAAGCGGTGACGCTCATTACATAAGCGATTGAGATCGGGAGTCCAAGACGTCCGACCAGCAGGCCCATGAAAATCAGATTGCCGATGATCGAAACCGCGCCATTGGTAACATTGAACTTCACCAGGCGCCGCAGCGTCTCGCTTCTGGTTGCCGGCGGCCGGTCCTTCCACGTCCAGCGTTGATGCCAGACAAAATTATTCAGTACTGCCAGCTCAACAGCCACCGCGGTCGCCGCCAGATAGCCCGTACGGAGCGGACCATGCGTCAAGACAAACAGCGCGCCGGTTTGTAGAGCAAACCCGAGGATGCCAACCACATTGAATCTGATGAAGTGAATCATCGAACACTTTGTTTCGGCAGGCGCTCTAATTTGTAGAGGGCATGCGTATGCTGAATGGTCAGGACCACCAGAATAAATGCCATCCCGATCATCGCGATCACTCCGCCGAGGTCGTAGAGCAGATAGCGCTGGTGGTAAGCGCGTGGGTGATAGATAAGAAAGACATTGCCGATCATCAACAGCAGACGCATTTCCGTGGGTCCCATTTTCCACTGTGAGATCTTGAAGAGCCTGAGCGAATAGGCTGCGAGATAAGAATTGATGGCCAGCATGAAATACGCGATTAACAATCCGCCTGCGACGCGCTCGCTCATATAACCCGAGAGGGCGAGACCGAAAAGCAGGAACAGCGCGCCAAACGTATCGATGATGTGGTCCACATAGAATCCGTAGCGCGGTCGCTGTCTCTCCCGATATCGCGCCAACGTTCCATCCAAACTGTCGCCAAACCAGTTAAGAAACATGAAGACATTCACCAGGTGCAACATCAGCGGATTCTGCTTGCTGAGGGCGTAGCACGCACCGGCGCCGATCATTCCCAACAACCCGAGCACCGACAAGTGATCAGAATTCACCCAAGCCGGCATGCGCCGCGCGAATCCATAAAGCGCGGCCCGCTCGAGCGGAGCCAGAATACTTGTCTGCTCTCGCTGAGCGTCCTGAAAAGCTAGCGTTTTGTTTCTTGTCACGGTTTCCGTGTCGGCTCGGCCGCCGGTTTCGTTGTCGATCGTGAGTTCCATTTGCATGATTTTTATTTCCGAAGAATTAAAACGAACAGTATTGCAGTCAGTTTCCGGAATGAAACAGTTCTTGCCAGGGCTAAGTCACTCAACCAGCCATCGAAGATGGCGACAGAGTGTAGCCCCGGGCGTAAGCCCGGGGATCAAGTACCCTCAAGAGGTCCAAGCCCGCGTAGCGGGCGACAGAAAAACATTACTAGCCAATGCTGCCACCGTCCTTACTCTTGAAGACGATCGCCCTCAATGGCAATCACGATGCCAGAATGCCCGCGCACGATCGGCAGCATTTCGCAACTCTCTTTGCGAATGATTCAGTGAGCTAAGTGCAGTAATGAGTCAGAGATGATTTACTTGACGCGTTAGAGCGTCAGGCACATGATCACCGACGTATGATCCGACACGTGCAACACAAATCCTGCGGCATTCACTCATTCATCCGGTACAGATCGGAGAAGGGTGGGTTTGTGTGAATGTCCAGAAAATCTGAGAGGAACCGTCCGTCACCGACGCCTCCTGAACGAAATCGGAAGAACTGGCAAACGTTTTTGGGCATGGTTAGAGCAGTGGCGAGTTTTGTGCGAGACACAGTGTTTCATCCCAAGAGACTATGGAGGCAGATTATCATTTGGCCGGTTGTTTCAGGGATTGTTTTTCTCGACATCGGAACGGGCGTCGGGCTTCTAGGTATGAATCCTCCGCCATTGCATTTTGTCGAATTTTCCTTTATCTCTTCAGCGGTTATTCTATTAGCGAAAGTTATACAGTGGCTTGTCACAGAACAAGCCAGTCGGATAGAACGAGTGATACTTTCATTTGTGATTTTCGGCGTTGTAGGGATGGCTCTCACAGAAGCGCTGCATTATGTAAAGGCTCGATCAGTCCTCGTAAGTGTTACAAGCGCACCAACGACGCCGCAAGGATCGGATTCAACAAGCAAGCCCTCGCCGACGGTCACTCCGGTAGCTATTACTACGCCGCTACCTTCTCCCTCTGCTAGCAAGTCGTCAGGAAACCAAGCAGGTGAGCGGCGAAAGCGGCGAGCGCAGCTTTTGCGAGATCTTCATAATCCAGAGTAAGCCCGAGGTAATTTCGGGGGTTATAATTTGGGCCTAATGTCGCGGATTGCTCTATTGTCTATCTTGGTTTGTACGCTACCGTTTATGCCTTCCAATTCTAGTGCTCAAGGGTGTAATGATCCGGTTACGAAAAGAGCTCTTCTAGGCGTCTTGAAAAAGGGAGTACTCAAAGAAGATTTAAAGGTCCTAATAAATGAGATCCGAAAATGTAAAGTTGCGTTTGCCTTGAACGCTAGGGACGAACAAGAGATTCGCGATCAAGGTAAATATTTAGGGAAGCAAAGGCTTGATGATTTGGTTACAGCAATTCGCGATAGTGGTCTGACGGACACATTGCCATCTGTTGCCTTTCTTTATCAGGATAAGCAGATCCAAGTTCACAACCTGACCGAAAGCGAGTTCTACATATGGGGAACCAAGCTTGGCGATGGCCCTGTTGCGATGGAAAAGGAGCCGCGAGTGTTATCGCCCCGGCCATACTTTTACTTCTTTGAAGGATTTGAAGAGCTAGCCCTAAAGCAGATTCCCGAAGGCGGGGAGACGCGATCTATCTACTACATTTTCATAGAGGACAAACACAATCGGAAGTTCACGCTCAAATGTTTACTTTGGGCAACCGTGAAAGATCATAGCCTGACGGTTCGGACACAAAACTTAGGGGCAGCAGACGAATGGCTACTGCCGCCCGTAGTAAATCCGACTGTCGCGCAAGACCAGCCAAAGCGGGAGGAAGCTAAGCCGAATATAATTCCGGTAAGCTACGGAAAACGTCATATTACTTTCGATCCGTCCACCCAAACCTTCACACTTGCTGATGCGGGAATACTAGCGCTCGTCGCGCAGTTCAGAAATTCACACGAACAGGGTAAGGAAATATCCGAGGCTAAGGACATCCGAGCGCATATTTATTTTGAGCCTTCCGAGTTCTATAAAAATCTCGATAGAACTGTCCCTGGTTTCGCAAGCGTGGAAGAAGGCATCTGGCTGAACGAAAAGAGCGCAGTAGTTAGCTTCGCGCGAGGTGAGACGAAGACTTTGATTTTGGCCGTGCAAGTGCAAGACCTTGGCTTCGGGGGTTTTGACGCGTTCGAGCACGGTACTAGGAAGATGGACGACGGTAGGGAGATATTCCTTCCTAGGATTCCCATGTTAACGGCAGACAAATACATGGTGAAGGTTGAGATTGTAGGCGGATTCAAAGGGGAGTTGGCGGAGCTTCACCATTTCACGATAACGCTCCGGCCTGAGTTCAACATCTCTTTCCCATAGGTCACGCAGCCTTTTCTTTCGTAAGTTATATTCGAGGTACTCAGCCCGTTAAGAGCCTGAGAAGCATCTCGCTTGAAAGAAACGGGTTGTGTGACGATTGCTGAATCGGAATTCAAACTCATAGAGATAGCGATCCGAATACTTCATTGAAGATGGACGAGTTCCGCAATCTCTGTCGCCCCTTCAGGGCTCTGATTGTCTGTTTGCTTGCTGTCCGTGGGCGTTGCCCACGGCTATTACATCTCACGCCTTCAGCGTGAAAAACCACGCCCTTCCTGACGGTCGGGCTACTGCCCCGCTGACCAGCATTACTCTTTCAACACAAACTTAATCACTTTACTTCGCGACACGATCAGCAACTCATTCTTATCATTGAAGACCATTCCGGAGGCGACGCCGCCCGGATCGAAGACATTGAGGTAACGACCGTCGGCGTCAAAGACCTGAACACCTTTAGTGTCGCTCACGAAGACTCGGCCCTTACCATCCACCGCAATCGCATTGACTGCGCTTAACTGTCCTGGCTGATGACCTGGACCGCCAAAGCGATTGATGAATTTTCCATCGCGACTAAATTTAAAAACGCCGTTGGTGAAACTTCCCAGCGCGTAAATGTTTCCGCGACCGTCAACGGCGACGCGCGTGTCCAGCTCGGAACGATCGGCGGGCGTGCTAATCGCGGCGCGAATTATTTGGGTCACTTTTCCGTTCGTATCAAAGCGGACAATATCGTCGCGGCCGCTATACCACGCACAGACAAGTCCGCCTTCAGGCGTGACCGTCACATCATCGAACCCATTTCCTTCGCTGTAGGCGACAGTGCCGAGCGACTTTCCAGTCTGTCCGTCGTAGCGGGTGATGACCCCGCGCTGTGCGACATAGACCGAACCCTTGCGATCGACGGCTAGACCGCGCAAAGGCATCTTTGGATCAGCAACCCATTGAGTGATGAATTTTCCCGATGAATCGAACACCTGCACTCGGCCGCCACTGTATTCGCCGACGTAAATGTTGCCCTGGCCGTCCGTCGCAATGCTGCGCGCGTCGGTCATCATCCCCGGTCCCATACCTTCGCTGCCGAACTTGAGCGCGACGCTCACAAACGCATTCGCGGGATCGCTCGCCCGCGATCCGGTCGGTCTCTCTCTCTCGCGGCGATTGGAGAAGTCGTGAGCGGCATCAAAGATCTTCTTATCTGGCTAATTGCGCCGAAGACCCCGGCGAGAACGATCATCACGATCACGACCGGAATCAGCACGACAAACCAAATCGCCTTCGAAGCGGTCGCCGCCACTTGTGGTCCAATATTGATGTCAATTCGCGGAATTACCCGAGCCGGTTCACCGCGCATTTCATTGGGCACGGCGATCTGGCTCTGACAGTAGGGGCAGTGTGCAGACGTCGCGACGTTCGGATCGTACATGACGTGAGCGCCGCATTTTGGGCATTCAAAGGTTTGCATAGGCGGCGCGTAGTTTAGATCGAATTCAGGCGGGAGAAAAATGAATGTTGGCCCTAGAGGGCAGTCTCTAAGGTAGATCCGGCGCAGCGCAGTTATCCCGCGCCGTGCAAGTGGGCACCCGCGCCGTGCAGGTGAGCGGTTGCGCCGTGCAGGTCAGCGATTGCGGTCGTGCAGCAAATAAAAAGGCGGCTCTTGAATCAAGAGCCGCCCAAACTTTTCGATGGTTGTGCGACTACTTCGTCGCGAATTCGTCCGCCAGCATCAATTCTGCTTTCCGCAATTCATATCGTGCCCGGCCAAGATTGCCTTCCGGCTTCAGCGCCAGCACGACAAAATAATCTTTGTTAAAGAGTCGCATGATGAAGGTGACACTCGCGAGCGCGACCATTAACTCTCGTAAATCTCCGAGCGCCAAATCGTTTCCCGAACGCGCTGCGCCGCGGACCAGCGAAGTAAATTCGGCGGCCGCAACATCGAGGTTTGCGGCGTAGCCTTCTTCATTGAAAAACCTTTCGACTGATAAACCATCAGCGCCCATGATCAGCGCGCCGAGGCTGCCATCGGTGTTTTCCACGATCGTTTGCAGAGCTTCTTTGAACATATCTTCAGCAATCTCTATATCAAAATAAGTTCCGGTGGTCGAGGCTTTCGCTTCAGACCACCGGAGTATAGTTCAGGATAACGACGACTGGCTCGACTAAAGCTGAGGCCGTTTACCACCGACTGCGTCAGGTCGTGCCGTTCCGTTGCCGTTGCCCGCGGGATTAGCCGGAGCTCCTAGAACGTTCGGTTGCGGCGAGGTCGGCGTGGTTTGCGGCCGGTCCTGTTGCTGCAACTCAGTCGGCGTCGGCGTGTTCGATTGCGGATTGCCCAAGGGCACCGGCTGCGGCACGCTTTGAACGCGTGGACCGGAAGACGGCGTGTTCGCGATCGGGCGACCATAGTAGTCAGGCCTATAGATGTGCGGCGTGATGAAGAAAAGAATCTCAGTCGAATCCTTTGTCACCAGCTTGCGCTTGAACAGGTTGCCCAGAATCGGAATGCTGGCCACACCCGGCGTGCGCTGTCTTTGCGTTGCTTCAGTATCCGAAAGAACTCCGCCCATCACGGTCGTGCCGCCATCGGGCACCAGCACTTCGGACTGCATGCGCTGGGTATCGATGCCTGGAACACCACCGACTGCGATACCAGTATTGACGGTATTATTTTCAATAGTCACGCGCAGCACGACAGTGCCCGCATCGGTAATCTGCGGGGTGATCGAAAGACGCAGCGGCACGGACACGAAGGTAGTCGTGACTACCGCGGTGCCTCCGGCTGCTTGAGTCGTTTGCACGGGAATCTGCGATCCACTTTCAATCTGCGCGGGGCGATTGTTCATGGCAGTCACGCGCGGAGTCGCGACAGTTTTCACTTCGCCACGATTCTCGGCGGCGCTGATCAAAGCACTAATCTGAGCGCTGCCAATTAATCCGGTCGTTAGCCCTATGACTGTGCTGGCTGCCGCAGCGCGGAGATCATTGAGCGGCATAGCGGTGTTGGCGAGACCACCAAACACGCTGAATGGATTCGGACCAGAGGTCAATGTCGATCCCTGCGAAGAACCACCCGAGCCGCCTGAGCCACCGCTCGAGCCGCTTGCCGGCAGGGTCGAAACATTCGCCAAACCGCCGCGAGCAAAATTGGCCACGCCCAGTGAAAGCTGCGCACCGAGGTCGCGACTAAAGTTGTGCTGTGCGATTACGATCCGAGTTTCGATCTCGACCTGCGGTTCAGGTTGATCGAGGATGGTAATCAATCGACGAATGGCTTCGACGTTTTCTTGAACGTCCGTGATGATCAGGGAGTTGCTTTGACCCGCGACTTCGACGGAACCCAGACGTGATAGACGACGCTTGATAATCGGGAGAATTCCCTGATCGCCACCGCCGCCGGTGGCGTCGCCGCCTGCCCCGCCGCTGAAACTTAAGTTCGTTGAGCCACCCGCAAACCCACCAGTCGAGCCGGCGGCCTGGGCCAACGTTCCGGAAGCGCGAACGTAATTCAGGCGGATCAGCTCAGTGATGAGCGGCGAATTGCTCAACTGTGAATCCTTGATGATTCGTTGCGTTTCAGATTCCTTGGCGAGCGTTTCGCTGGTCGCCACGCGCAGAATGTTTCCATTAACATCGACGCCCAATCTGTTGGCGCGGAGGATCGCATCCAAGGCGTAATTCCACGGCACATCCTGAACATTCACCGTAACGGGAACAGCCTGGACCGAATTGTCGATCACAAAGTTGATGCCGTACTGCTCAGTGATGTAATTCAAGATGTCGCGGATGTCGGCGTTGACGACATTCAAATTAATTGGTTCGCCGACAAAACCAGCCTGACCGTACTGCCGTCCCTGATTCGACTGTGCCGACATGTTGTCTTTCGCCGGAGAGATTCCCGGCTTTGCCGGCGTAGGCGAAGGATCTGGGTGGGCAGCCAGCACAACGGCGGATGTCCGCGAAGACTTGGCCGTTGTATTCGCTGAGGCACCGATCGCCAACGCGAAACCGTTAAGAGACAGACCGCCGGCACACGCGAGCGCGAATGCTTTGATGGCGACATTTTTGAAATGCTTAGGCATTATTCCCTCCTCAGGGATTGCTTGCTGAACTCCGCCACACGCTCGCTCGAAATGCCTGGCAACGAACATTCAAAGCGCGCGCCGCACTACGCGGCAGTTCAGCTTGTTGTCAAAAAAGTGAACGGGGCTCGTTCACGCGGATGGCTCTCATGATGCGAGAAGCAACATGAATGGCGAGCCGGAAGAATCTTGTTTATTGCTTTTCCGGAGCCGGCTTCGGGACTTCGGTTGTTGTTGGCACTTCGGCAGGAGCCGTCTTCGTTGCGCTCATTGTTTCGACCGAGCTGGGCGCACGCAGTGGCTTGATCTCGACCGACTTATCACGGCGTCCGTCGGTCCAGACGATGTCACGACGAAATATCAGGCGACCTTCTTCGATCGCCACCAGTTGGCCGTCAAAGAAATTCTCGCCAGGATAAATGACGTATGAGAGTTTCGGAGTGAGCGGCGAGGCTTCTACCATTGCAGACCACCCACGCGGCGTGTGAAAGATTCCGGTCACCTGCACTTCGTTCAGCAGCAGAGCTGTGGTCGGCTTAGGTGCAGCAATGTGCGCACTTGCAGCCGCAGCTTTCTGCGCGCGATAACGCTCGATGCGCACTTGAATTGACGGCGGCTCTAGTTTGGTCGGGGCGCCTTTGGGAAGCTTGATGACGGGCTGGTACTTCTTGAAAGGATCGCGGCCCTTGGATGATTTCTCAGAGACTGTCTCAGTGGCGGCAGAAGTCTTCTTGTCCGTTTTGTCCTGGGCCTTGTCCTGCGCCGCAACAGTTAAGCAGAGGCAAGTGATCGCGCAAACGAGCGTCGCGGACATCAAGAGGGAACGAAGTAGGTTTTGATAATTCATCGTCATCTTCCTAGTCGAGGCGAGGGCGTTCAGTTTCGAGGTGCGGGAGTCACGGCTTGTTGGGTGGCGGCGGCCGGATTCGTTCCCGGAGCTTGCGCCGGCGGATTTGCGGCCGGTTGTGCGGCCTTCTGTTGAAGCTTCTCAGCGGAAACGTAGTAAGCGGTCAGGTCGAACCGCGCTTCCACGGTCTTGCTTGGCGCCTGATTGTCCAACTGCTTGATTTCAAAGTTGGTAATCGACACGATTCGTTGATAGTGGGCCATCTGATCGAAGAAGGCGCGCAGGGACGCAAACGAACTCTGCACCGCCACGTCGATCTTCTTGCCGCTATAGAAGTCCTGTTGCACGTCATCCTTCGGCGTGAAGTGTCGCAGGGATAGACCCGTCGTGCGCGCGCGGTCTTGAATTCCTTGCAGAACGTTGGTCAACTCGCGCTGTTCAGGCAAAAGGGCCTTCAATTCTTCCAACTCTTCCTGCTTGTTCTTGTAAGTGGTGCGGAATTCATTCAAGCGCTGCGAAGCAATCTGCATTTCTGCATTTGCCTTTTGCAGCATAGCGATCTGATCCTGCAACCCCTTGGTATCTTTGCGTGTGCCGCTGGTAACGAAATACCAGAACATGGCATAGACCAAAATGGCCGAGCCGCCGAAGATGCCCAAGCGCGCGTACCAGGGAAGGTTGTTTATGTTTCCAATCTTCATGATGTTTTCCGAAGGCTAGCGCTCAGTTGCGAGCGGCGACGTGGTTGGTGGAGTTGGGAGCAGCTGCCGATCCGTTCGACGTGTCTGGGGGTTTCCCGGCAGCGTAGCCGCACTTAATAGTGAATGACACAACTTCTGGTTGAGCCAGGAGCGCCTGAAGCGGATTTGCACCCTGTGCTGGAGCCGGAGCGGCTGACGATTTGATCGCCTGCGGCACTTCCTTCTGAGTCTCGATGTTCAGGTTCGTAAACAAGCCCGAAGAAAACTCCATGCTCTGTCCGAACCGGGTTACCGCAGCTTCGCTGGGTGACTCACCCTTGATGGTTAGTTCGGCGTCTTTCTGCTCGACACTCTTCAAGTAGAGCCCGGGCACGCTATCGAACCGTGCTTTAATCTCAGCCAGCACTTCGCCCGGTCCCTGTTGGGAGCCACGCAATTTCTGAATGGCGTCGATGCGGAAATTGATGTCCGCGATCTTCTTTTCCAGGTCCGCCTGCTCGCGCTTCACCGAATTCATCTGGTCATTGATGCGACGTTGCTTTTCGAGCTCTTTGGTTGCGGCCGTATGTTGAGCGTTTGCGCTCACATAGTCATAACCGATTCCGAGTACCAGCAAAGCGACAACCGTCAACGCCAACAAGAATGTCTGGGTGCGGGTGCTTGAGACCTTGTCCTCGACGAAGGCTACGCCCGTCGGACGATCTGTTACCGATTCAAGAAGGTTTACTTTGATCACCGCGCGTCAACTCCTCTCAAGGCTAATCCGACCGCGATTGCCATCTCAGGAATGACCTCGCGCATATACTCTGGATCAAAACCGCGTGAATCGACCTTGATCTTTCTAAATGGATCAAAAATCTCGACCGGCATTTCAAACTGCTTCGCGAGAAAATCTATCAAACCTGCCAGCTTTGACCCGCCGCCGGAAACAAGAATCTTTTCCACGGCGACGCCACCGTCTTCGACCGTCGCGCGATAGAAGTCCATTGTTTTCTGGATCTCCAGGGCCAGAATGTCTGACACGGTCTCCAGAATCGGTACGATGTCGCGATCTTCAACAGGTTCCGGCAAGGGCATGCCACGTTTCACCTGCTCGGCATGTTCAAACGTTACGCCCAACTCTTTTTGCAGCAGCGACGTGTACTGATTGCCACCGAACGAGGCGTCGCGTGTGAACACTGAACGATTGCCGTTTAAGATGTTAATGTTCGTGGTTGACGCGCCGATATTCAGCAGGGCGACAACTTCGTTTGGCTGTGGGTCGTAATTCAACTCGTAACAATTCTGAAGCGCAAACGCATCGACGTCGATGATGGCGGGCTGTTTGCCGGCGAGTTGAATCGCCTGCCTGAGGTTTGCAACCTTGTCCCGCTTGCACGCTGCCATTAGCACATGAATCGCATCATCAGTTGTGCCGGTGACGTGATAATCCAGGGTGACATCAGCGATGTCGAACGGAATGTGCTCTTCGGCATGCCACGCGAACGACTCCTGCAGTTCTGCCGAACTCATCTGTGGCAAAATAATGTTTTTGACGATCACCGAATGACCGTTTACTCCCGCGGCAATTCGGTTTGTCTTGATCTTGTGTTCGTTGAAGATGTTTGAAATCGCGTTCGAGACGGAATTCAATTCCATAATTTGGCCATCAACGACTGAGTCCGGTTCCAGTGCTTCATAGCCCAGACTTACCAGTTGGAAATCGCCATTCTTGCCGTGCAGCTCGACGGCCTTTACGCTGCTGGATCCAATGTCGACGCCGACCATGCTCTTGTTCGTGCGTTTCCACATAATTTAGTTACTCCTCGCTAACCTGAACATGAGTAGACGTTGACGACGCATTCTCGTACGCGCGCGCCGCGCCCGGGATAAACCAGCGCGCACTAGTCGAATTCGGCAGGGATAGCTTGCATTTTTAATCATTAGATTATCCAAAACGATTGTTGTTGGCTTCGCTTCAGCGAAGAGCGGGCGGCTATTTCGGCGGGGCGCCGCCAGCAGTGACTAAGATTAGAGCCCACCTGGTAGAAGGTCTGGGCCATCACTGCCATGCTTAGGCTACAATACGCGGTCAACAACTGTCAACACTATTATTCGCAGCTAAACAGCCGAAATACACCACGAGTTGCTAAAAACTGTGGATTGCCCTTGGACGAGCGAACCGTTACGATGCCTGTGTTGATCAAGCGTCACCTTGCCAAAATTGTAGTCTTGCTGCTGATCGTGGCGGCTCTCGGCGCGTGGCTCTATGGAAATCGGACAGCGGACGCAGACCTTTCGGCGTGGGCGCCGGCCGATAGTTTGGCGTTCGTAGAGATTAACGATCTGACGGGCATTACAAGTGGAATTGAAGAGACCAGGGCTTGGAAGGCGTTTGGGCCACTGTTGGGATCGCCATCGAAACTGGCCCCTAATCGTTGGTGGATCCGGTTGGCGCGGTGGACCGGAATCGGATCGGCGGATGCCTTGCTTTTTGCGCGCGCTCAGGTCGCGGTCGTTCTCAACGGCGCGGAAGGATCCGGGAGTGGCTCGACGCTGGTCATAAAGCCTCTCCTCACTTTCATCATTGAGACGCATACATCGCAGTGGCGAATGCGAGCTGCCGTGGAGCGCCACCTCGAAGAGATAGCGCGCAAGAATTTTGAAAACCCGGTTGCGTTGAGAAAGCAGGTGCAAGGCGTTGATCTTCAGGAGTGGCAATCCGGGGATGGGTCTCGGAAAATCGTCGTCGCGTTTGTTAACACTACGGTAGTGGTTGCGAACGACGAATCATCGGTATTGCATTCGATCGAAGCAAGTGCGGGGAGACGCGCCACTCTTAAGGATGGTTCTGAACTTCAGGACACCAGACGTGCGACAGAGGCGTCCAATGCGGTTGCGTTCGGATTCCTTAGCGCAAGCGGGGTGAAGTCGCTGTTACAGGCTTACGTTCTTAATGCTGAGAATCGTAAAGGTGTTTCGGATGATTCGCTAACCAAGGCGCGTTTGTTTGCCGACACGTTCGGCGGGCTTGTAAAGCACATCGGATGGGCGTCGAAATTTATCGATGGTGCAGTGGAAGATCACTGTTCTGTAGAGCTGGCAAATGGCGTCAGCGATAAGTTGCGCGCCAGCATGCTGCCAGATCGAGGACCTGAGTTGACTGAGCTTTCGTTCGTTCCGCCGGACGTTCATTCGCTTTCAATTTACAGATTTCACGACAGCGCCAGCGTCTGGACAGATGTTAATGCGGTTGTTTCCTCGCACGCTGATCTCTTGGGCGCGATCGCCGCGCGACCATTGTTGAAAAACCTGTTAATGGCATACGGGATCAACGATCCAGAATCCTTCACCAGAGGGATTGGAACGCGGGTACAAACAATTCGTTTCGAAGAGGATTCTCCTGCGGTACTCATTGCCGACGTTTTTGATAGGCCGGCCCTGGAAAAATCCGTAAAGGAACGTCTTGGGAAAACCCCCAGGATCGAGAAACTGGGGGATGCTGATTTGGTCGTTTCAACGGTTGATAATTGGACCGCCGGCTTCGTGGCGAACAACTTCCTGATTGGGCCAGGCGAAGACGTGCGTCGCTGTTTGCAAGCGCGCGCGAGTTCTCAATCCATACTCTTTTCCGATTCATTTCGTCAGTCCCAGAAGATCGTAGACGTTTCGTTACCCCTCACCGCCGTAACTTTCACTAACGATTCGCGCCCAGCAATTTCCTTTGTTGAGGCATTTTCAACTCAGCCACGATCGACGTTTTCTACTAACGCTCCGGCGATCGATCAGGCGGCGCGCACGCTCCCTCTAGCGGTCAGCGTGTTGATGATAAAGAACGGCGCCATCGACTGGACCGGTCGCTCATCCTTCGGCATTGGCGGCGCCATTTCTACGCAACTGTTTCCTGAAAAATGAGCCAACAGACCTTAGTAATCGCCACACGAAATAGTGGAAAACTATTCGAGTTACGCGAACTATTGCGCGATTTGCCTTTGACCCTTTGTGATCTGAATTCTTTTCCGTCAATCGAATCAGTTGAGGAGACTGGCGCGACCTTTTCTGAAAATGCCTGTGTTAAGGCTCGTGCTTACGCAGAACAAACGCGGTCATTGGTGTTAGCTGATGATTCAGGGCTGGAGGTTAGTTCCCTTGGTGGGGCCCCCGGCGTGTACTCCGCGCGATATGCCGGCGACGGAGCATCTGAGGCACAGCGCACGGAAAAACTGTTAGCGGTATTGTCAAAATCGCCAGATGACCGCGCCGCGCGATTTGTTTCGGCCGTAGCAATCGCCAATTCAGACGGTCGAATTCTTAACGTCTCCGTGGGTGTTTGTGAAGGTCACATCGCAAACGCTCCACGAGGCCCAAACGGATTCGGGTACGATCCGGTATTTATTCCGGACGGTTATGGCCAAACATTTGGAGAATTGTCAGCGGATGTGAAAAACCAAATTAGTCATCGCGCACGTGCCTTGAAAGGCGCCCTGGTTTTTTTGCGATCCTTGACCATGGCTTCCGGTGATGGCTAGAATGTCGAGTCTCTTCAAGAGGGACGCAGGACACGGGGCGTAGCACAGCCTGGTAGTGCGCTCGGTTTGGGACCGAGAGGTCGGAGGTTCGAATCCTCTCGCCCCGACCAATTAAGTCAATAGTTTACGGCTGCTTGCAAAGGCAGCCCGTTTTCATTTGTGGCCATTCTGTGGACAATCTGCTCAGGACGTACATCTCTCTGTAATTGTACGGCTCTGATGTAACGCAAGGTCGTCTTCAAGTCCTTATGGCCCATGAGCGTCATTATTGTGAGCGCCTCGTAGCGAGCTAGCGCCAAACGCGTACAAAAGGTGGCGCGCAGGTCGTGCCACCAAAGGTTCTCGATCCCCACCAACCGGCAAGCTGTGTGAAAAGAGCGCTTGATGTCATAGAATCCTCTACCCGTATCGGGATTTATGAATACATGATCATCAGGGCGCTTTCCGGCACAGAGTTTCAAAAGGATCTCACGAACTTCCGGGTTCAAAACGTCCAGTGGGATTTCGCGATTCTTTCTCCCTTTGGTACGCGCGGCGATAACTACGTTACGTGAGAAGTCTACCTGGTCACGTCGCAAGTTCAGTTGCTCGCGCTTTCGCAAGCCCAGACCAAGGGCGACTGTAACCATTGCTTTCATATGGGCGCGCTTTCCTTCTAGCACACTCATTAGGGCTGGTTCTTCTTCCGGCAACAGGTATCGATAGCGTTCGTTGTCCAACTTAAACTTCCTTACTCGGCTACATGGATTGCTTTCCGCTTTCTTAAAATCAATTGCGAGACTAAAAAGGCGGCTTAGCATCTCAAACTCTCGATTCACCGAAGCGGGAGCTCGAGACCTTCCATACTTAGTGGGTGTCTTGATCCTTTCATGTTTGAACTTCTCAATCGTAAATGGCGTGATCTCGCACAACGCTTTGCCTTTGAAATATTCCTTCAAAATCACCGCGTAACACTCATCACCTTTCCATGAACGTTTGTTGGCTTTGGCCCACGGCATATAAATCTCATCGATGAAATCGCTGAGCTTCATCGTGCCGGAATGAACGAGGCCAAACCGTCCTTCAAAGACCTCCTGTCTGATCTTACTCTCTGCTTGTTCTGCTTCCCATTTCGTGCGCGCCTCAGGAATTGCTCCCCGGTAACGCACCCCACGCACTCGGAAGTAGTAATGCCAGTGCGTGCCTTTCTTACCACGTTTGTAAACCGACATGGTGTTCTCCTTGAGGTTGCAGCCACCAAGAGAACGAGCACATGGTAGCAGCAACTATAGCTCAAGTCATTTGTTATTTTCGCCGCGCGTCCAAGCCATAATTTCGTCAAGATCGAATCGCAGGATGTTTGTGCCTGGTGGCTTGCGATAGGGAATGCGGTGCTGCGCAACCATCTCGTAGATCGTTCGCGGCTTGACGTTCAATAGCAGGGCAACCTCAGGGACTTTAAGAAGCTGCGGTCGCTTAATGGGCGTATTTGACTGAAAGTTTGTACTCATACCTAAACCTCGGCTCGAAAGAACTTCCTAACCTAATGAGAATTCCATTTCCTCGACTTCAATCGCTTCGACTGCGCGACTACTGTTTGATTGATCAGTCATGTCTTGCTCGTAACCTTGATCGATTTCCAATGACTGTGACTTGTCACCGTCGTATGGGTTCTGTTCTGCCTTCAGTTCGTGACGGTGCCGTTCTGCTTCGCGCACAGCTTCGACAGCCATCTCCTTATCTATTCGGCGATCTAATGCGCCTCTCAATTCTTCAATCGAGTTCGTGTAAATGATCGCGTCCTCTCTAGCCCGCGAGACTGCGACGTAACCCATGCGGTCATTCAGCAAGGCTCTCGACTCGCTGGTGTCGGCGTTAATGAGAACGCGATCGACGGTGGTTCCCTGTGATGAATGGCTGGTAACGGCGTAACCGTGATCAATGTGGCGAAACTGATCCTTCTCGAAGCTGACTTCTCGTCCGCTGTCGAGCTTCACTGTCATTTCTTCATCGCCGATTTTCCCGATCGTGGCTAACTCGCCATTAGCAATTCGCTTCTCAGTAAACGGAGCGCGGAATTGAATGCGGTCACCTTCAGCGAATTCGCGCTCGGCCTCGCGATAGACGCTCACGCCGGAGAGCCGCTGCGGGTCGTAAGTGAGTTCGCGTCCGTTCTCGAAGCGAACTGTGAGTTCGTTATCTTTGTGGTTCTTTGCAGTTACTGCCGCATAATCGCCAACTTCAATGCCATATACTTTGCTGGCTCGGTTGTAGCGGATAATGTCCTGGCCGGGAACATAAGCGTTAGCGAACGTTCGCTCAGTCCCGGTCATATCCTGACGATTCACATAGACGGTCATTTGGTGATCGTCTCGGCTGACTCTGCCGTCACGCTGTAGCCTTTTATGAATAAGCGAGTTGAGTTTGACGCGCTCTCTATTGCGTGGTGAAACGACCAGTGAGTTCTCAGGACTACGGCAATAGACAGCGGCTATCACTTTTAATCTCTTGCTGGTGTCACTGATTTCTTTGATCCGGCCCTGCTGTTCAAGGCTGTCGATCGCTTCCCGCGTTTCTCTGAGTGAGAGCCTTTCGACGGTGCGCTTTAATTCAGGCTTGCGCTGGCGGACTATCTCACTGAGTCTGACCGTCGTCATTCCGTGGTTTTGGAATTGCTCGAACGGTGTTCCTGCCTCGACGGCTTGATGCTGTCGGCTGTCGCCAACGAGTAGCACCTTGTCCTGGGCTTCAAGGCGCGCGAAGAACTTGTGAAGGTTTCTTGTGCTGGCAAGTGAACTCTCATCCAGTACGAAAAGACGATTGTGATTCGAGGGCGCTTCCTGCCGCCGGCGGATAAACTTCTGTAGGGTCTCGCTCTGAATCCCGCTCTCTGCAAGTTGCTTCGTCGCCCGCGTCGTTGGCGCAAACCCACGCACTTCGTAGCCTTCTTTTTCAGCTGCTTCTCTCAGAACCGATAGCGCCGTTGTTTTGCCTGTGCCCGCGCCACCTTGTAATCCGATGACTTGATCACGAGACGCGAGGATCTCTTCGACCGCTGCGCGTTGGTTTTCATTCAGCCTGAGTTGTTGTCGTTCGGCGATGGTGTCAACCGTCTGCCGCGCATCGTTGGCGACGATCGGAACCTGTCGCCCTTGTCCGTCCAACATGGTCTGGATGTTGCGCGTTTCCATTTCCAACATTTGCTGAGTTGTTGCTTCGCGTGGTTTCCGTTCGCGAATGATCTCAACGAACTCGCCGCGCTCGATTCGCTGATGAAGCTCGGTCGCAACGGCTTCGTAGGTGGTCAATCCCATGTTGCGCCGCAGGGCATCGGCCATCACTTTCCGCATATCCGTAACGGCCTCGCGTTCGGTAGCATTGTCACGAGCAAAGGTCACTGCCTCCTGAGCGCGTTTGGTGATCTCATCCTGCGAGAGACCTAAGCTGCCGCGCTCGATAGCTTCTCGCACGGTTCGTTTGGCCTGGTTGTCGTACCGCACGTCCATTTCCAATGCTCGGCGTCTCATTTCTGAGTGATCATAGCGTTTGCTGAGCCGGTTGGTTCGGGCAGCTGCTTGATTGAGACCTGCGCCTTCCTTAACGACTGAGCCGTCCTGCTCAAGCCGCGCTTTCATCTCTTGAGCTTCTTTCTTTACTTCTTCTCGTCTCGGACTAGCTTCTTGCAAATACTCCTTGCTGAAGCCCTTGATCTCCGGCGCTCCGGTTCGTTGATCTACTTCAATCTGATAACCAAGTGACTGAAGCTTCTCAGCCAAGTGCGTTCGGTAGATCGCGGTCGCGTACTGCTGAGTGCGATATAACTCAAGGGGTTGAACCGATCTGATCTTTCCTTCCTCTGTCTTGGTCATATTCATGATGACTACGTGAGTATGAAGTTGCGGCGCGGCATAACCAGTTTCGTGATCTGGCCGCGCCGCCGTATGTTCGAACTGCGCCGCGATCATCTTGCCGGTAGTGATCGCCGGTTTGTTCCCGCCGCCTCGGGCTTGGATATAGGACTCGAATACTTCCAAGGCCTTCTCCACACTCTCCCTGTGTGCCACTCTTACTCGTTCGTCGTCGCCAACAAGCGCCGCCAATGAAACTGATTTAGGCGCGCTGAAAGTCGCGTCCCAACCGGCGCGGTGTTCGCTCGTCGTGATCTCTTCGCCGTAATTGTTGACGGCCTCACGCGAAGGCACAAAGCGAATCAGTTGTTCGCCAGTGTTCGGGTCCTGACCGGCTACTAGACGCGCATACTGCTCGCTCGTTACTTCCCCAGTCAGACCCCACTCCTCGGCCAGACGTCCGATCCAATTACCGTTTACTTCGCCACGCTCGCTGTAGTAGTTCTCCTTCTTGTTCGCGTAGTCCTGCTGGTAATAGGTGGTCGCCTGGCCTCCTGACAGCGCATTACTCATCGTCATCATTGCCGTTCACCTCAGAACTCGTTATCAAGCTTGTCGATCATTTCGGCAGTGATCTGGGTAGTGCTTTTGCCATTCCCATTTCCGTTCCCATTCGCAGTCGAACTACTGCCAACCAGCTTGAGCGCCTGTTGCTTGAGTTCTTTCTGAACAACTGTCTTGAGTGGGCGCGGAATGAAAGAAGGCGCAACCTGTGGACGATCTACAGGCTCGATCTCAAAAGGAACTACTGAGTCCGCATACTTCCAGTAGCCGTGCAGATTCGGCAGGGCCATGATCTGCTCTTTACTGACAACCGATCGACGCTCGGTGAATGTCGAGTAGTTGATTGAGTCTCTACCGTTCGCTTGGACTGTCGCAGTAGTTCCAATGCGCGGTCGCTCTTTTTCTTCCTCGCCGATCATTTCTGAAACCCAGCGGGCCGACTCCGGCTCATTGCAGCGAAACAGAATCTTCGTGTGCGACGAAGCAAGCATGGTGGCGGCGCCTCGGCCATAGTTTTCCTCGAACTGCGCTTTGTTCTGCGTCCCTAGTACCATCTTGACGCCATACTTGCGCGCTTCAACTAAGGTGGTTTTCAGTATCGGCAAATGCTTTAAGGAATGGACTTCATCAATCAGCATCCAGCAAGCGCGGTTTCTGGCAACGCTATAAGTGTCACTGAGTAGGTTGGCTAAGAGGATGTTTATCCACGCCGCGTGTAGTCGGCGTAAAGACTCGCGTGTGCCGTGAGTCGAGGTGATGAAAATACAACCCTCGCGGCGTCTCGACCACTTATAGAAGCTGAGCCAGTTCTTGGGATTTTCTTTCGTAGGCGGTAACAGCTTGAAGGACTCTCCCACTTCGGAGAGCGTCGCCAGGACTCCGCCTCTTTGTCCTTTGGCGTCTCGTCCTATCAGGTGCGCATGTTCGGTTCCCGCAACGCAGTAGTCGATCAATTCTTCGTCTGTGAGCATTTCCACTAATCGTTCCGGCGTGGGATTGAATGCCAACATGCGCGCGAAGATGCTGCGTGCGCCTTTGACAAAGAACTGTGTGTTTGGGTTCAGATGATCGGGGAAGGGGAAGAAGCTCTCGGCCATAAACTGCCGTTGCGGTCCGTTGGTTTGATCATCTGAGTTTGGGATGTCGTATCCGGGCGTCCAAAAAGGACAGCGAGCATCCAGTGGATTCAAAACGATATCGGTTTGTGGATTGAAGTGGGCAGCGATGAACTCGCCAGCCGGATCGTAACAAACAACTCCTTCTCCCGGATTGCGGTGGGCAATCCGATCTAAGAGTTGATGAATGACCTGGCTCTTTCCTGTTCCCGGATCGCCAAGCAGTAGCAGTCCTTCATTTTCTTCCTTGAGCAGTACAGTTAGCTCACGGCAGCCTCGTTTGCCGTGAATGACTGTGAGCGCATAACCAAGATGCGTGCGGTGTTCGCGTCGATAGGCTTTAACGGGCAGCTCACGAGTTCCTCTAAGCGGCTGGCCCTTCAGGTAGCGCTGCTGGGCGAAGATATCGAGGCCGGTCAGGGCTACAAGGCCAACAAAGAAGACTACGATCGCGCCCAACCACGCGGGTCGCCACATGGCCGGAATGCTTTGGTCGTCGTAGATGGTCGTCTGTAGCCAGTCGTAGGCGTCCTTATCGAAAGCAATCTTCTCTTCCCAGAAAAGTTTCTTAGCGGGTACACCATCCGTAGTTCTGAACTTTGGATAGTGACGAGCGTCAAACTCAATTCGCCCGTTCTCATCCAACACCGGCTCGACCATCTGCTCAATGGCGACGGACTTTTGTTCTTTGCCGTTGGGATCGATCAGGATGGCGGACAAAGTTGTGTAGTGTGACTTCGCATTCGGCAAGTAGCTTCGATAGGTGCTTTTCAAATACTGCTTGAAGTAGACGCGCTGAAGCGGAGTCAGTTGAGGACTAATCCAGTATCGATGAATCGCATAGCTGGCCGCGCCAGCGATAAGAAACATCAGGGTTGCATAGACGCATATTCTTCGCGCCGCATTCTTTCTTCTCGTGCGGCCTTCTTCCGTTAGAAATCCTAAGGTCGTTTTCATGATGCAGTTTCTCCTTCCCGCCAAAGAGCGGAATCTTCAAGATTCAAATTGTGGACGGAGGGGATAGACGGGATCAGATCGTTGCGCAACGATCTAACTGACTAGCGACTCTCCGGCTTCCTTGTCCTGAGATGGCCCGTAGGATCAGAGAGCGTTGTCACGTTCCTTTGACATTCTCTCCAATCGTTTTCGAAGCTCGTCTCGTTTCATCGTTGTGCGGAGTGACTTAGCAAAGGTCGGGCCACAATATGGATCGGTGTTTGCCATGCAGTCAGGGTTTTGACGCAATCCGCAAAATGAGACTCGGTTCTTGCGACGGGAGCTTATGCCCTAGGGGTCTAGAGGTCGTCTCCCGCTGAGTTCCATCGCTAGGGTGTTAAAAAATTGCTACTGCGATTATCAAAAATGTTCACAAATCGGCTCCGACTGGCTTCGGAGATTGCTGGGCGGCGAACTCGCAATTCGGAGGAGGGTGTGTGCAAAACATCACACCCTATTTGTGGTCATGGTAACCACACTTCTTCTCGTTGGGCTAAGAATCCGATCTTTGTCCCAGCGGAATTTCCAAGCCAAATGCGCGTCGCCAAAGGCGACAGTTTTGTCGCCGTTTGCGACATTCGACAAGGCTTCCACTGGCCGAATCTGCCTCCAAAAAGAGGCAGGCTTGTGGACAAAAGGCGTCACTTCAAATCCTCATTCAAGGCGAGCTTCTGAGGCCCACCTGTATGTAAATCGTGACTATCGATCTGTTCGTATAATGCGAACACTCAAGGCTTGATGTTCGATGCATACCACTCGACCGCGACCAACTAATCTGTCAGAAAACCTGACATCTGTTTCAGGAAACTCGACACCTCAGTACGGGTCGGTTCGCGGATGGCTGATGCTATAGGCACACTTGATTATCCAAAAAGCATCAGAATCCCGGATTGAACAAAACGTTTAATCTCATTGAATATTTTGTTCAATAAAGTCAGACGGAAGCGTGGAAGGCACTAGGCCCACTCAAGCAGCAGGTTAGGCAGTTGTTGTGAATTACAACGTTGATTGTAAAAGACAACACCTCCCCCGAAATCGCGCCTTTGGAGTGAGTCATTTTTCAGCGTCGGCCAGTCGCCAGAGTCACCCAGCAAGAGCTTGACCACTCCGTTTTTGCGTGTAACAATGGCCGCAGCGGGCCCGCGTTACCCTCCTTTAGACAAGTCCTCGATTTTCTATCATGCCTGGCGGTAAAGCACATGGGAAACCTCGCGAGTACCAAGTCTTCGCTCGCAACGTCCTACAGATCCTCCGCGTACAAGAGAAACTCGAACCGTATGATGGCGATGGGATCGATGTGCCGATCAAGTTAGGCTTTGCGACCTTCAAGTTCGATGTCGCCTTAAAAGGTACTGATAACAGGATCGTCGTCGCGGAATGCAAGGCCTATACGAAACCGGGGACTGTTAAGCAAAGCGATATCGCCGCGTTCGCGAATACGGTAACTCATTTGAGAATCCAAACGCTCGCCAACGTAGCCGGCGTATTCTTCACCAAGACGGCCTATCAGGACGGCGCGATCAAGCACGCAACTACGGAAGGAATATCAATCGCCGTGTGTGTGCCCCAGAAATCCCTCGATCTCATCTTCCTGACTTACTACCGATACGATCCTGAACTCGACAAACAGGTGCGGCATCACGTCGATTATGCTTCAATTGCTTTTCGCGAAGACATGCGCATGCTGACAATTGCCGAGGCCTCTGCCCGCAGCGGTCTGACCGTCGATCAATTGAATGAGGCTATCGCTTCACGCAAACTGCGGCTCCGATCCATTGCTGCCGACAGTCAGAAGCGAATCCTGTTAGCAGAGTTGAACCAGTACCTCGACCGTGCAGATCATTGACGAGGAAGAAGTCCGGATAGATTCTATTGATCGTAGAAATGAGCGAACCGCTCAGCGCCGCCCGGCAACTTTGAAGTTTAGGAGCTGCATGGTAACGAGAACTGTAAACCACAATGATAACGACAAAGCGAAAACGAAGTAAGCCGAGGAATCTGAAACCGCCAAAAGAGACGCGAGCTATGGCCAAATACATTGCCATGGTAGTGCGCAACTCAATCGAGAATTTTCACTCGAAACATCTTTCCGACAAACAGATGAAGGAGTTGAACCCTCTTATTAGAAACGCGATTTGCACAGCGCTATATGCTTTTGACGTTTACGATGAATTTACCGGGGCCAAAAACTTCGTCGATTTCCATGTTTGTCAAATCCCTAAATATTGGGAAGAGCCGAAACTGACGAAAAGTTTTTTAGAATCCATTGAATTTGCGGAAGCGGAAACCTACGAAGACCGCCTCAAAATTCTTCAGCAGTATTGATGTGGCGGGCCAACATCGTTCGCGAGCCGTGGATCCGTTATGCCGAATGTAGGAAAGATTTTTGTTTCACACGCGAGCGCTGATAAAGCCTTCGTTGATCGACTTGTTACTGATCTGGCGGCTCAGGGAATAGCGGTGTGGTATGACAAACTAGATCTTCGAGTGGGGGCTAGCGTACCAGGAGTAATCAATAGTGGCCTCGCCGAATCAAAGTATTTCGCGATCGTGCTTTCGAAAGCTTCAACGGCTTCAAAATGGGTACAAGAGGAACTCAATGCTGCGCTCATAAAACAGGTGGCCAACGGAGGGACATTCATCTTGCCTATTTTGATAGAAGATTGCGACATACCTCCACTACTTGCGCATCGCCGTTACGCCGATTTCCGAAGTGACTATGCCTCTGCGCTAAAGGAACTCCTTTCGTTATGGGGAGCAGACGCGGACGCGTGTTCTGCTGCGAAGAAAAACACGGTACATCCTTGGCCAGATATCGAAATGTCTGACAACGAGTTTGTTTATTTGCACTCTAAACGATTCGACAAGTTTTTTAGAATGAGTTGCTCGCTCGACTGGACAGCCAATCGAACAATTGACTACCTCGCGGAGACCCTCAAGCTTCCTTGGAACGTCGAACTGCAAGATGTTGGTATGAAGTGGTCGTTTAGCTATGGCTTGCTCTTGGATGGAAAGTCGATCTCACTCGGCGAGAGACTGAGAGACGCCGGTGTCCGAACGGGGTCCGTAATCCAAATCAAGATAAATGGCTTATATGAGGACCTCTACGAAAAAGAGTTAAAAGAAGCGTTTAGCCCTGACAAGGTCTATATGATAACTCAGCAGATTTTAGATCGTAAGCAATGGCTTCAAGAGCAAGTGGCAGCCAGGCGATCTCTCAGGAAGGTCCACCTTGAAGGAAATTGCTGGTAGCTGCTTCGCTCACGTCTAATGCTTGGCTCTCCTAGATAATAGCTCGCTCACTATTTCCTCTGACCTTTGGTCAGCCTGCATCGTGAGCTTTTTCCAAGTGCCCGCCGTCACCTCGTTGCGACTAAACAGCAGCTTGAAACCGTGGCCTATGAGAAACCGTATGAGAGCGATTTCTTGATAGATCAGTCGCTCGTTTTTGGTGAAGGCCTGGCCTTCCGTCGATTGGTTAAGGGCCATCTTCCGGCACCACGTATTCGGGTCGTCATTTACGGCGGCAGCGGCCTTTTCGACCCGCGCGAATTCCTGATCGGTTAGTCGAAACGCGATGTTCCTGATTCTCTTTGCCTCAGCCATTTTGTCCCTCTCTCCACCGTCAATTCACGTCTAATTCCTACCCCTTTAATGCGTCAGCAACCGTTAACACCCTGCCTACAAATGTAAGCAGCGTGCTAACGAACGTGAGCATGAAAGCTCTAAGTATAATAAACACGTGCGTTAACAAAGTTAACGTGGCGCTTACAAACGTAAGCGCAACAGCCCCGAAATTCGGGGGTGGCGTGTCCCATATTTTCAGGTGCGCAGCACCTACTGTGGCTTTTAGTCTACCTGATTGAACTACGCAACATGCGCAATGCAACCTCTGATATAGGCAGTGGGTTAATTGTGGTTGGTAGCCCACTGGATGATAATCTATGTCAGCGCACAAACAGCGCAACAAAAATTCTCAATCCGTTGCTTGCCCCACAAAGCAGGAGGTCGCTCAGATGCTAGAAAGGGAACAAGCAGAAGCACAGCAGGCGCTCGATGAATTATTCAGTGAACACCTCATACCCTTTAATCTCTCAGCCGAGGTAATCGAGTGCATTGGAGGCGACGAGTACATAGTCCGCTTTCATGATAGCCGCCTGCATTCGGTCGATGTCTCTTGTCCCCAGGGCCAGAGCTTTAAGGAAGCGTTTCGGGCTGTCGTTTTGGACAGAGTGAAACGACTGAGCGGCCCTTTGCATGCGAAAACAACCGAAGATAAAACTGCAACCTGACGAACCATTGGCGAGCCCACTATTGGCTATTGCAAACAACCCACATTGCCCACTCGACCATCAAGCGCTCAGCAATCCCAAGTTCCCAACGCTTAAGTTACAGCCCGCTCGACAAGTTCTGCCTCGCGCTAGATCGTTTCTTGCCGCGCGGCAGAAATCGATTACAAGCCTAGCAATTCCTCGATCAGCGTCACGAGTTGAGAGGGATCTATGGGTTTTACGAATTGAGCGGTAAAGCCGCTTTGTAGAGCTCGCTCCCCGTCCTCGTACTCGGAATAGCCGGTCACCGCAATCATAGGTACATCTTTATAGCGACTGAGTTGGCGTAACCGTGTGGCAAGCTCAAAGCCGTTCATTTGAGGCATTCCTACATCTGAGATTATCAAGTCGAAGGATCGATCGTTGGCGGCCTGTAAAGCCTCACACGCTGATTCAGCGCTGGTAACTTGAAAGCCAGCATGCGTCAAGAACATTGTGAGCATTTCCCGAACATCCACAATGTCATCAACTACCAGAATGCGAATGCGTTGACGAGACGACATCTAGTTCTTTGGAACTCTGCCTTTCCCGTAGTAACGACGGTCGGATTCATTAGGGCCCGCTCTTTGGCGTCTCTCAAGACTAAAAAGCAAGCTTTATCTTAGGGGTGGATATTTTGAGGGGGAAGCCCTAATTTATCGGATTTGGTTTGTGATGTCTATTGAAGTCTTTATGACAAAAGTTTTGCAGCAAGCTCGCATCCCAACATCGCGTCTAAGACTATGGTTTGGCCACGTCCTCCCCGCCTCGGTACTCAGATCGCTCTAGTTCTTCGGATTCATAGTCGCCGCGATATCCGCACTTCGGGCAAGTCCACGAATACGTTGCATGAATCTGCGTCTGGCCTTGCGAGAGATCGGGAAAAAGAACGTGCTTTGTCCCGCAGCTCTTGCAAGTGATGAACAAGTACCATTGGCCTGGAATGAGGTCAAAGGAGAAGATGGACATGAGGGAAATCGTCCTGTTCTGCCCTGCTGATTATAGTCGGGAATTGACGGGGCATGTGATTCTAACATGCGCCGTCAAGACGCCGGACAAATTACCGCACGAAACACCCGCCGCCGATCCTACGATTTGTTATGGGCGTGATGGAATTTCACGCGTAGTTCCGCATTGCAAGCATATCCAAGAGCGAGACCATTTATCGAGCAATTCTGGATATTGTTTTTTGGCATGATTGAATCGTACGAGATCCCAAATAACAACGCAGGATGCAACGATAAATAGGACAGCGGTAACCCGAAGGGCAATCCGCGTTTCCCCATAGTCAACTCCCCTGCTTAGGTAGTCGCTCGCAAGCCAAGCAAAGCTTCCGAGAAACAGAACAGCGAAGAGAACCGCCCAGGCAGGGAAGGGTTTCTCTGGCGGCGACGTGCGTTCCACTACGGAGTTTTGATTTGATCTGACTAACAGGCTGAGAGGGCCGAACGCGATGAACTTCAGGTAGCTGTCCCGAGAATCGCCGCCTCCATGCGCGGCGTACGCCATCTCAAATGTTTTGATGTTTGGTGAGCCGCAGCGCGAGCACGCAATTGCCATATTTTTGGTCGCCTTGAGTTCAAAATGTGCGCTTAACTTTGTATTAGACTGAAGCGGTCAGTCAAAACTCTCTTACGATGGTCTTATACCGCTGAAGTCGGACACTGCGCAAGGAATTCAGCGGCGAATCCAAATTGGGAACGTCTCGCGTTTGGGAACCTCTAAACTTCAGACGAAGCAACCGTCTTCGAGGTGAGATTGGTTCTGTGCCTATTCGATTGCGCGAAGGCCACAATGAGTGCGACCAATGAGCCGCCTGACCGCTGACAAATTAAGCGAAGTTCACGCGTCCAAATTGAAGACTTGTGAATGGACCGAAAAGACGGCGCGAGTGCTTAGCACTCGCGCCGCCGACTCTTTGCTCTTGGCTTAGTATTCGTCAGGCAAGAGAATTGTGGTGGAGCTTCGATCTACCTCGGTGATGATCCAAAGCCTCTTGCCAGCCGACGTGCGATACGCGCTCAACACGCGAAAGCTTTCTCGTAATGAAAGCTCGTTCTCCTGTATATCCTCATCCGCTAGTTCTCCGAAGTCGCGACTCATGTGACGGCGTAAGAATTCAATCGCCGTCTGACCAGCGATCATGAGTGCTTCTTCTGCTCCGGGCGTGATGTAGGTTTGTCCAAGCGCAAAGCGCGTGATGCTAGGTTGTGGGTCTGTGCTAGAGTTTGTTTGCATCATTCTTCCTCCTTCGCAGGGATTGGAAAAGTTGGTGTAGTGGGTCAGGGAACTTTGCCCGTTCTCCTGACCCTTTTCTTTGGTTGGCTCTAGTTCGCGTATTCGCCTGACTGGTCTTTGGTCGGTCGTCCGGCACGCAGAATTTGATCAGCGGCGCGAAAGATTTTCTGTGCGCTCTTTTCAGGGATCGCGTCGGCATCGTAACCAACTCCCTGATAGAGCCAATGTTGAATGTAGCCTCGCGCATAGTCCGCACCTTCAAGATTCAAAGCTTCGCAGCACAGCAAGGCGACTGATTCGGCTTCGACTTCGCGAAGGTTTCTCGGCGTCTGTTCGGTGTCGGTGAAATCGCCTTCGGAAGTGTGCAAGAGCACGTGCGCCATTTCGTGAAAGCGGGTCTTGTGCGGGAGTTGCGCTACCGGATTGATCGCGATTTGTCGGCCACGTGCGAAGCCTTGACAGTTGCCGTCCGTCTTGTCGAACGGAATGCACTCTATGCCAAGTAGCGCAAGCGCTCGCTCGGCGTCCCACTCAGGGATCGTCACTGGCCCAAGCTCATTGCCAAATGTTTGACTGACTACAAACCATCGGGCCTTATGCACAAACGTCCTATAGGTCTGTTCTTCGCTCGGTGCGTCGCTGGCTCGTGATTCATCGTCGCGGCGCTTGCGCGTTAAGGGCATGCAGAGCGTCAAGGCCTTCTCGCCGCGTTTGACGATTCGGCCTAAGGTCTGCCACTTCGGAAACGTATTGATCGGCCCTGGCTGAATGCCGCGCAGTTGGCACTGCACGAGCGCAAGGATTTGATTCCCGACGGAGTAATTCCAAAACGCGCTATACGCTTTCATGATCGTGCCGGGCTTGTTAACAGCTTCCACGAGTAAGGCTGACCACTTCGGAATGTCCGCTGATTGTCTGGTTTGTTTTTGTTCCTGCATCTTCTTTGCTCCTTCGTATGGTTGTATTTTTGAGAAGGTGTTTCCCCCTCGCAGCGAAGAAGATCGAAACGACTGGGCGCTCATTCGCATCACCCGCAGGGGCGAAACGAAGTGGAGCACTCGGAGCGAAGCGCAGAGTTGTGCGAATGGGCTGTCGTGAAGAATCGAAGCGCAGAGGGGGATTAATTAGAAGGGCTTAGGTGAGTCGAGATGGAGCGGAGCGGAATTGAGCCAACTCAATATTTTAGTTGAAAGCGTCGCGCCGCTTGGCTCTTTCCTTTTCAAACGAAAATGTTCGTCGATAATCGTCAGATTTGCCATGCAGTTCCCGACAAAGCAACAAGAATCAACTCTCTCAGCGAAACTTGACCGCCGGAGCTCTTGTCGCCCAGCATGTCAAAAGACTGGCTTTCAACCGGAAAATCGGGGTGCCGTTTAACTGGCAACATCTGTTATCTCATCTAACATGAGCAATTGACTCCCCGAAAGGATAATAGTGCTTGCAATAAAAGTTGCGTTAAGTCTATGCTCCGCAACGCTGAATGCCTCTTAGCAACATAGGTCGTCGGGTCCTTCAAAATTCGGAGACACAAATACTCTTTTGCCAGTGACGTGATCAATGGCAATGAGTTTTTGGAGATTTTCGTGCCCGTCTGAACCGCTAGAACAGTATGAGAGCGTTCAAGGCAGTCTCGGCGAGCGAGAACAAGTCCACCGACGGTGACTCTGCTACAGCTGAAGTCTCCGTTTGCGCAGGCACGGTTGAGTCAGCGGTCGGTTGAGCTGCGGAAACGCATGGCGGCCCTTCCGTTTGTCCCGGAGCCGGTGACGGGCAATCAGCGAACGCGGACAGCCCGAGCGCGCACGTCAGGAAGACGGCGGCACCTAGTCTCTTTAGGTTCGTCATGTTCTTGCTCCTTAACCAAGTGATGTTGCGTTACCTGTGTCTTAAATGAGCATAGAGAAGCGGGTTTCAATGGAGGTATGGCGATCGCGGCCAACTATTGATCCACTTCTCGATGCAAGGAGTGTATCACCCATGTAGAAATGGAGGCCTCACATGAAGTTAGCAACCCAGCTAGCGACAACCAACTCGAGCGGACTTACGCTGACCGAGTACGCTCAAGAACGCTGTCGTTTAGCTAAGCAGCTTGAAAAGGTTGGCGAATATGAATCAGCGCGCGAGGCTCTAGGAGAGTTTTGGCAGGCGCATGAAAATTCAACAATCTTGAATGGATTTGATTGCCAAACTGTCGGTGAAATTCTTCTTAGGGTCGGCACCTTGTCTGGATGGCTTGCAACCAGGCATCGCACTGGAAGTCAAGAGCAGGCAAAGGATCTGATCACCCAAAGCATTGGAATCTTTAAACAACTAGAGCGAACTGACAAAGTAGCTGAAGCGCAGTCCGATCTGGCTCTTTGCTATTGGCGCGAAGGCGGATTCAATGAAGCAAGAGACATACTTCGCGAGGTCATAACGGATCTAGGCAACAACGAGAACGATCTGAGAGCCACTGCTTTGATTCGCTGCGCGGTTGTTGAGAAGACCGCCGCAAAGTATAGCGAGGCCTTGAGTCTTTACAAGGAAGCATCACCATTAGTGGAAGCGACGAGCGATCATGCGCTCAAGGGATCGTTCCACATGGGTCTCGGAACCCTCTTGAATTGCTTGGGCGTCGCTGAAGGGCAAACGCAGTATATCGATCAGGCGCTGATAGAGTTTTCTGCTGCCGGTTTTCATTTTGAGCAGTTGGGTCATGCACAGCAATGTGGCCGCGTTGAAAACAATCTCGGATTCCTCTACGTAACGATTGGCAATTTTTCTGAGGCTCACAGGCACATTAATCGTGCGCGAGCCATATTCGTCTCGCTAGCTGATCAAGGACTCACTGCGCAAGTTGAGGATACTCGCGCCCGCGCCTACCTCGCGGAAGGGCGATTTCTGGAAGCGGAGCGCAACGCACGTACGGCTGTAAAGACGCTCGACAAGGGTGATGAGTGTTCTTTATTGGTCGAAGCGCTCACTACGCATGGAATTACCCTAGCCCGCCTGGGCAGATATTCAAACGCACGCTCTGAACTGGATCGGGCGATCGAAGCTGGGGAGAACTGTGGCGATCTGGAGGGCGCAGGCCGTGCAAGGTTGACCATCATCGAAGAGTTGAAGGATCAGACTCCAACCGGCGAGTTGGTATCGATTCACAGGTCTGCGCTTGAGCTGCTGAAGAAGTCGCAGGACCCTGCCGCAAGAGATCGGTTGCTTGCGTCTTCCGCTACAGTCATGGACGCAATACAGACCGCTGAGGCCGGAGGCCCGCGTTTGAAAGGCGAGAGTTGGAAAGACTTTTCCTTTAAGAAGGAATTGCTAGCGTACGAGAAATTACTGATAGAACAAGCGCTGAGAGATGCCGGCGGCTCCGTGACTAGGGCCAGCCGACTACTCGGATTCAAGCATCATCAGAGTTTGATCTCATTAATAAACACGCGGCACCAGGACTTGCTCAAGACGCGATCAGCAGTCGTTAAAAGAAAACGACATATTGTCTCAAAGCCAAAGAGAGCTAAGAACAAGACAGCGACGTCAGAACTGAAACCGAGTGTCACACAAATATCAATCTTACACGTTGAGGACAACAAGCAGGTCGCACAACTAATTACGGATATTCTTAACTCAGAAAGAATTAAAGTTGATACCTGCGTAAACGGAATGACTGCTTTGAGAATACTTACAGGTGACGCACGCTACGACGTAGTAATCGTTGACAACGATTTGCCCGGAGTTAAAGGACTTGATTTGGTGCGGCGCATTCGCAATATCACACATCGCCGGAGTACACCCATCATTATGCTTTCAGGTGACGATATCGAAACCGAGGCTTGGAGTGCTGGTGTTAAGGCTTTCTTGCGCAAGCCAGAAGGTATCGATGAACTACCTTCGACGATAGAAAGATTACTGAAGCAGCGCAAGGAGCGCGCCGAATACAGTCACGCAGAAAGCTAGATTGGCAATTTCGAGGACGGTAGCGAGCGGGTAACTATTGCCAGCGCTGATGTGCTCGGTCGGTGGGGACCGGGCGGAAATCATGCGCGCATTTCCCGCTCGCTGCCGAAGGCGGACGAAATAAATATTTCTTCCAAAAGGAACTGCAACGCGGTTAACGACGCAAAATAAGATTGTGAGGTTAGAGAACGAAGCGGCCAGTCGCTACGCGACAACGTAACGACTGGCCAACAGAAACAACAAACCTCTGTCACCGGTTAGGCGCAAAGGATGCCGTCCTAGTCAGACCCATCCTAGCCCAACTGGTGGCATTGGCTCAACCTGATCGTCGCTACCCAGCGAATAGATCACGGAGGAAGCAAATGTCCACTTTCAAATATCTCAACCGGTCACAACAGAAACCAGCAAGAGCTATCGTCGCCATTGTGGTTTCTTTGCTAAGGCGATTCAATCGCTCAACCCGATTTGAGAGATTGACTACAGGTGGACTTTCAAGAGATAGCGAGCGGTCAACATTAGCGATATGCACGTGGCTATGGGATGGCCGTGCGCCGAGTCAATCGCGTGCCCGCTCGCTATCGCAGGTAGCGCCGACGAATAACACTCCCAGATCGCAAATAGCTGGTGTTGATTTCTTGGTAGGGGGAACCATGAAGATATTTTCAATCAGCTTATTCCATCATTTATACCTGAGCATTCTTGCCTGCGCGTTGGTTCTGATACTAGGTAATATCGCTCACGCACAGAGAATCACCGACGGCTCAACCCCTTTAGGAGTTTCTCCCGGCGCACCGACAGGCTCGTACGCGCTGAGCGACTTTGATTCTGTAAATTTGTACAACGGCAGTCTGAATTTTCGTTTGCCGTTAGTGAAGATCGCCGGACGCGGCGGCGCGAGCTTCACTATGGTCATGAGGATCGAAAAGAAATGGCTTGTGGATAAAGAGGTGGACAATCCTAACCGATACACTCCAAACCCAAACTGGTGGGGATTGGACGGTCAGGAACCGATTTACAGCGTCGGCAAGTTGGAGATGCGACAGGGGGGAAGCCGAGACTTCTTTATCTCTAATCCCTGCGGGTACATTCACAGTCAGACGCTTACCAGATTGACCTTCACTGCACCCGACGGCACGGAGTATGAACTGCGGGATCAGTCAACCAACGGGCGACCGGATCACCCAACCTGTAGTACCGGCGGCTTCAATCGCGGCCGAATCTTTGTGACGGCTGATGGGAGTGCAGCAACCTTCGTGTCGGATGCGGATATTTCGGATTACATTTACGATAACCCCGCCAACATTCCACCGTCGGGTTACCTCATGCTCCGCGACGGTACGCGTTACCTAATCAGCGGCGGGCACGTAATGTCTATGCGGGATCGCAACGGAAATCAAGTAACGTTTGGTTACGACGGTGCTGCGCAACTAATCAGCATCACCGATTCTCTTAATCGGAAAGTGACCATCACCTACTCAGACCAGAATACTCCTTACGATCAAATTACAATGAAAGGCTTCGGTGGTGCCCCACGCTATATTAAAATCTACAAGGGCACTTCGATGCGCAGCGACTGCTCTGTGCTGACTTATCAACAGCTCTTTCCGTCACTAAACGGAGCCGGCAACGGGCCCAGCATTCCAGCCGGTGTTACCTCGGTACAACTGCCTAACGGCCAGCAATATCAGTTTTATTACAATAGCTACTCTGAGCTCGCCCGCGTGGTCCTGCCAACCGGCGGAGCTATTGAATATGACTATGCCCCCGGACTGACTGATGGAGCGGTCGGCGGCGTAATCACTTATGCCGGAGACAAGCATGTTTATCGGCGAGTAGTTGCACGGCGGGTGTACCCTGACGGCGGAACGGGTCCTGGGTTTGAAAGTCTAATGACCTATAGCCGACCTGAATCAAACAGCTCGAATGCGGGTTACGTGGCAAAGGATCAATACAACTCAAGCGGCACCTGGCTTAGTCATTCAATTCATTACTTCTATGGTAGCGCGCGAGCTTCATTCGGTCAGCAACCAACCGAGTATCCGGGCTGGAAGGATGGCCGCGAATATCAGACGACGATTTATGCAGCGGACGGCGTGACTCCATTACGACAAGTAAGCTCCACGTTTGCGCAACGCGCGCCCGTAACCTGGTGGACAGGAAATGCGGATCAAGAGCCGCCCAATGATCCGCGCCTGGTCGAGACTGTGAGTACCTTGATCGACACTAATCAGGTATCCAAGCAAACCTCCATTAACCCATACGATTCTAACGACAAAGGATTCGACCAATACAATAATCAAACCGATGTTTGGGAATTCGACTACGGAACGGGCGCTCCTGGTGCTCTGTTGCGTCACACGCACACCAATTTCCTGTCGGCAACGAATTACACCGACGCTGTCACTGGGGCGGGCCTACTCAGTCTGCCTTCACAAACTTCAATCTACGACGCTGGAGGAGTCGAGCGGGCTCGTACGACGTTCGAATACGACAATTATAACGGTGACACAAACCATGCAACCTTACAAAGCTACCCAAGGCCGGGCTTCAGCGAACTGCCGATCAGCGGCCTTGACGCAGCGTTTAATTCCAGTAGCAGTAATCTAATACGCGGCAATGTGACTGCGACGACGCAATATCTACTGAACGGCAACGGCTCGACTATCGGCTCAGTCAACACTTACGTTCAATACGATATCGCGGGTAATCCAGTGAAAGCCATTGATGCGCGCGGGTATGCGACGACGCTTGATTACGGTGATCGCTTTGGCGCGCCCAATGGCGAGGCGCGATCGAATGCGCCACCTGCGGAACTCAACTCGCAGGCACAGTCGAGCTATTCCTGCGCAACCCTTGCGACCAACGCTCTGGGTCAGACGCGGTATACCCAGTTCGATTATTACCTCGGCCAAGCTGTCGATGCTGAGGATGCGAACGGAATTGTTTCGAGCGCCTTTTACAATGACGACCTGGATCGTCCCAGGCAGCTAATTCGCGCGGCCAACGGCGGCGCGGACGTGAAACGCCAAACTACAATCAATTACGACGACCTGAATCATGTCGTAACGACCACGAGCGATCAAAGCAACTACGGCGATAACCTGCTTAAGAGCGAGACAGTTTATGACAACCTAGGTCGCACAACGGAAAAACGGCAATACGAAACTGCGAGTAGCTACATCGCTGTCAGGCAAACCTACGATGTTCTAGGTAGAAGCTTCCAGGCCTCGAACCCGTTCCGTCCGGGCGATACGATCCGCTGGACGGCTACTGCCTACGATGACCTCAGTCGGGTAATTTCAATCACCACGCCTGATAATGCAGTGGTGAAGACTGCGTACAACGGCAACAGAGTTTTGGTGGCAGATCAGAATCAAACGGATCAACTTCGAAGGAAGCGAGTTAGCCAGATTGACGGGCTTGGCAGGCTCAAGGATGTGTGGGAAGTCACTTCCGCAGACGGAGCAACTGAAGGCGTATCTTTCCCTGGTTGGCCGGATGTTACAGCGGGTTATCACACAAGCTATGAATATGACACACTCGATGATCTAACGAGTGTCCATCAAGGTACTCAGACGCGCAGCTTCACTTATGACTCGCTCAAACATCTCACGTCCGCGATGAATCCCGAAAGCGGCACATTTGGTTATCAGTACGACGAAAATGGCAATCTTCAGGTGAAGACTGACGCGCGAGGCGTCTCAGCGCATTCATCATACGATGCACTAAATCGACCGATTCGGCGTTGGTACAACGGATCAAGTTTGCGGACCGACCAAACCAACAATGTGCCTGCTTTGCCAAGCGACGTAGTAACAAGCGACGAGGTGGCTTACTTCTACGATTCGCAGGGCTTGCCCTCGGGTACTCCACAAGGCTTTTCGCGCGGCTATGCAACCGGACGTCTGGTTGCAGTCACCTACGGAACGGGCAGCAGCGCCGGTGACTATTACGGCTATGATGGAGCAGGTCGCGCTATATTGAAATTTCAGCAGACCGCTGGGAGCAATTATCAGGTTATAGCCAGTTACAATCTTGCAGGCGCGATCACCTCTCAGACTTATCCATCCGGTCACATCGTTAACTATGCTTACGATGGCGCGGGTCGCACGAATAATATGACTGGGCGTCTCGGCGATGGCCGGAGCCGCACTTATGCGACGGGGATTTCATATTCATCTTTGGGAGGTATAGCGCAAGAGCAATTTGGCACCCAGACATCTCTATACCACAAGCTGCACTACAATCTGCGCGGCCAACTCTTTGACATTCGCGTGAGCAGCTATTCACTCGCGGCTGACGAGTGGAATTGGAATCGCGGAGCGCTGGTGAGTTATTACAGTTCCAACTATAGCTGGGGCGGCAATTCTACCGGCAGTGGGCTGGACAACAACGGCAATGTAACCAGACAACAGCACTGGGTTCCCGCTAATGATGCCGCCAGCGATTACTCTTACACCCAAGATGACTACGCCTACGACGCGCTGAACCGTCTCTTGTCGACGAACGAGATCCATGGCGGACCTACCTCACAGAGCGGGCAGGATTATGTTCAGTCGTACGATTACGATAGGTGGGGCAATCGCACAATTAACCCTGGGAGTTCTACTGTTATTAACCACATGCAGTTTGACAAGAGCGATGCGCAGAACACGAATCGACTGTACGCGCCAAGCGACATCTCGCTCCCAATGAGTCAGCGGAAGATGCAGTACGACTCTGCCGGAAACCTGACGCATGACTCCCAAACAGGAGATAATCGGACGAGAAGCTATGACGCTGAAAACCGTCTAGCGCTGCTTAGCTTTCCACTGCCGCCGCCGGTTTGTTACCCGGACGGCGAAGGGGGCCAAACTTGTTATCCGGTAGATCCCGGAAAGAATCAAATGCCGATCCAATACGTCTATGATGGGGATGGCCATCGTGTCCGCCGCTTTATCTCCGATCAAGAAACCAGACAAGTCTACGGTTTGGCTGGCGAGTTGCTGGCCGAATATGCTGCAAGCACTTCTCCTACTACGCTGCAAAAAGAATACGGTTATCGCAATGGACAGTTGTTGATTACTGCCGCTCCCGGCTATGGTTCATCGGGAAGTCTAAAGCCCGATTCGTCATCGAATACGAGCGCGTCATCCGTAGACTTACTCGCCAGCGTTAACAAGGTGGAGTTGCCGGCGTGGATCCGAGGGCTCTTATCCTCAAAGAGAAGCGCAGAGGCCACTTCTGATACCTCAACGCCTCTGTACGGTCCGCGCTTTCCATACGCTTCTCTGAATGGCAGCGTACTTCCCGTGATGCCACAGTCAACGTCAACCAAAATCGCGTTCTCAAGCAATCGCGAGGGAACCGCACAAATCTATTCAATGAATCCTGACGGCAGCGGCGCACTACGTTTGACGAATGACGCTGCCAACGACGAATCGCCCCGATGGTCTCCCAACGGTTCGCGGATCGTTTTTCAGAGTGATCGCGATAATGTCTTTAGCGGTATGGCCGATATCTATGTCATGAACACCGATGGCAGCGGACAATCTCGTTTGACGAGCGATGCCAACGATGACAGCGCGCCTGCATGGTCGCCTGACGGCAGCAAGATTGTCTTTCAAAGCGCGCGTAATGGGGTCAACTACCAGATCTATGTGATGAACTCCGATGGCAGTGCACAAGTGAACGTTAGCAATAGCGCGGCGAATGACACACAGCCTTCGTGGTCTTCTGACGGAACGAAGATCGCATTTGCCAGCGATCGCGATCATTCCGGTTGTCCGAGCGTATACGTGATGAGCAGCACCGGCGCGAATCAAACGCGCTTGACATTTGCTGAAGCCCCTTACAGTGATGATCAACCTTCATGGTCGCCGGACAGTTCAAAAATCGCATTCACGAGTACGCGCAATAGCACTACAGATACATGGACAGAAACCGACGATGACGGCAACGTCCTTACTCGCAGTCGTGTAAACATCAACAAAGAAGTCTATGTCATGTCCGCGAACGGCTTTGGTCAAACACGGTTGACGAACACGTTGGAAAACGATGAGTCGCCTTCGTGGTCAGGGGATGGGACGAAGATTGTCTTTCGCAGCGATCGCGAAAGAGATTGTTGTGACCCCACGCCGCAGGTGTGGATGATGAATGTTGACGGAAGCAATCAATTGAATCTTTCCAACAATCCATTTGGAGACTACAATCCGAGCTGGAGTGACGGAGTGGTAAGTCCGCCACCGCCGAATAGTGCCCAGTTCATTTCTCAATCAGTAACGCAAACGATGACAGCGGGACAGACCTACGCTGTATGGGTACGCATGAAGAATATTGGTAGTAATACTTGGACGACACAGGGGGCCTATAGCCTCGGTTCACAAAATGCGCAGGACAACACGACTTGGGGTATGGGACGAGTTGCGTTGCCATCCTCTGTTGCATCCGGGAGCGAAGTGACTTTCAACTTTACTGTTACCGCTCCATCTACGCCAGGCACCTACAACTTCCAGTGGCGCATGGTGCAGGATGGCGTCGAGTGGTTTGGCGCATTCAGCCCGAACGTTTCTATAACTGTCAGTTCTCAGTCAGGTGGCAACACCGGCACTGACCCTGATCCAAGTACGCCATATGCTGACGTGCGCTGGATAGTCGCGGATCAACTGGGAACGCCTCGAATGATCTTTGATCAGAGCGGTAGCGTGGCCAATGTTTCGCGTCATGACTACCTGCCCTTTGGAGAAGAGTTAGCTAATGTTGGAGGACGGAATACAGCGCAGGGCTACACAGGGTATGACAGCGCGCGTCAGAAGTTTACAGAGAAAGAACGGGACGTTGAAACAGGGCTCGACTTCTTCGAGGCAAGATACAATACAAGTGTGCAAGGACGCTTTACGTCCCCTGATGACTTTCTCAACGATACCCATCCGACCGACCCTGCAGGTTGGAACCTTTATGCATATTGTCGCAATAACCCTCTCCGCTACACTGACCCAACCGGAGAGAAAATCTACGTTGGCGACATCACGAATGCGGCGGATCGCGCTGAACTCCTGCGAAGAGCAAATTACACCTATGGCTGTAAGGACTGTGTGACGATAGATAAAGATGGGTTCCTCGCCGTCAACACTGCTGGCCTTAGTCAGGACGTACTAAAAGCTACGGCGTACCTGACCGACGCAATCAACTCAAACGATGGTAACAAGCTCTTCTCAGTTCAAGTAACGAATAACAACTCAGAAGTAGCTTTTGGCGATTCTCAACAAGGAGCTGCAGGAGTAAAACTACCGGGCAATAACTTCAAGACCAGCGCAATCCGCATCAGACTCGACTTCGGCGACGACAAGGCGATATCGGGGGATAAAGGGGCCAAGGACGCGTTTCTAAACATGGTCTTTGCCCATGAGGTCGCGCACTTCGTTCCAAACTTCGTTCACGATCCATCCGATGGTCGTGACACCGGTCCCGTAGTGGATGCAGTCAACGAGATCCAACAGGCACGAGGTCTGTTGTTGCGGGCACAGTACGGTGCCTATGGGAGGGGCACCAGTGGCGAGTTCGTTTCCGTGGAATTTGGGCAGGCAAGGACTAATCGCGCTGGAAATATCGTTCGCAACAAGGCCGGTGGCATCGCAGTAGACAGAACCAACAAGACGGTCACGTGGATCAAGAGATCCGTGGGTGGAACGGGGATCAACTAAATGCTAAAACTTTTCACATTAACAGCAATGGTGGTGTTGGCAACGATCGTCGTTGGGGCGACCACGGGGCGGGCTCAACAGATCGTCAAAGATGGTCCGTATAATCGTATGGTAACGATTAAAGGACACGTCGAAATACTAAACAATCCTGAACTGGGGCGAACTCCAGGCAGCGGCGCGTATTTGGTGTTCCAGAGAGTTGGTTGCAGTGATTGTTTGGTGGGAACCTTTGCCGATACGAATGGGGATTACAAAATTCGTATTGGGCGCGGTCGTTACAAGCTTATCGTATACAACCCAAGCCCGCCCACTTACGACATGATAGCCCCTGGACAGTCTCGATATATCGAAGCGTCTCCGAAGTTGCAGGATACGACCTTCGATATCAAACTGGTCGTTCCATCAACTCGATAAGAGAGTTGTCGCAGGCTGTTGAGACTTCGTCGTCTTCGTAATCAGATGATTTTTCCCGTTGGTTGTGCTAAAAAACGTGTGGTCAAATTGTGGACGGAATTCGCAGCACACCACGTACACGCGATGGCAACGAATGGGAAGGGATGCAAAACTCTTAGTAGACTCTTGGTGGCTGCAACTGTTGAAAAGGCAAAAACTTACGTTTTTACCGAAGCCCGGATTTGGGACCGAGAGGTCGGAGGTTCGAATCCTCTCGCCCCGACCAAAGTCATTAGCTTTGATGAGATTTGGTTTCCAACCAGCCAATGGGAACCGGGTTCTTGGGCGTTGGCGCCCTCTAGTTCCTCTCGATTGGATTCTCCTTCCGATCAAAAAAATTTCGGGAATTCCCAAAAAAGAGCGATTTTTAGCAGACTTTACGCCTTGTCTGTGGTATATGTGGCTCCGATAAGTTTTCCCATTTCGTTGAAATTTGGAGGGGCTACACCACAAATGGCGACTACGGCAGCAGGCAAGAAGCGGATGACCCAGTCCGACGTTATCAATTACTTTGCGGAGCGGACCGGAATGAAACGCGCGCAGGTGAAACAGCTATTCGAGGATTTGGCAACTTTGGCCACTAACGAGGTCAAAACGAACGGTGAGTTCGTGCTCCCTGGCTTCGGGAAATTGGTGCGATCCGAACGGAAGGCGCGCGAAGGTCGAAACCCGGCTACGGGCGAGACAATCCAGATCCCCGCAAAGACTACGCTCAAGTTTCGCGTCGGCAAGGCAATGAAGGATTCCGTCCTTCCGCGAAAATAGCCAGCAACACGGCTCTAGGAACTGCTTTTCGCGAACGGTATCAAGCGTCGGCGAAGTGTCCCTCGGGATCGAGGGGCGTCGCCGGCGCTTTACTGTTTTGAATCGCCGAGCAGCGGGTACGGGTGGTAAAGACAGCTCAACCACAGCCGTCTCAGGAGAAAACGGGACTTAAATAGTTCCCCTTTCCTGATCTGAATGTGTTATAGTGCTTGGTTCTGCTGGTACAGTTCAGGTCGTCTATTCCCCCGTTCCTTGGGCTAGTACTCTGCAAAAATGCCGAAACCGTAAGGAATTTGCATCCTGAGTGCGTTCGGAAGTCATCTAAAGTAAGAAAAGCGACTCTAGCAAGTTAATTTGATCTTTATTAAGGAGACTGAGCGAATCGTGAATCTTTACAAGGGCCTGCCGCTGGCTGAGCGGCTTCAAAGAATCGACCATATTCAAGCAAGGCGGTTTTCGAAGTTGACCGGTACCGCAGGTGAAATTGCGACCGAGGGTATCATTCGTCATCTCGCCGCGTGCGACCGCATGGACGTGAATCCGGACATTTCAGCGGTCCGAGAGATTATCGACGATGCTCTCAATGGTCGTCGGGTTTATGCTGAAGCTGCCGAGATTACTCGAGCAGCGTAAATAGGATTTAGTTCTCGCTTAGCGAGCAAGGTTGTCGGAGTGTATCCGACAGCCTTTTTCTTTTGCCGGCACGATTGGAGTGATGCCGGGCCCGTGCTAGTATTCGGCGAAATCAAAAGACGAAGCTCCCGTAGCTCAGTGGATAGAGCATCTGCCTTCTAAGCAGAGGGCCGCAGGTTCGAGTCCTGCCGGGGGCACCAATCTTTTGATCTAGTAGTCATCGCCGGCGCGCGTCCGGTCGTTTCCAGTCCCCGCCGGTCTGTCTCTTCCAGCATTCAAGTGATCATAATTCAGCGCCGCGTTAAAGATTAGGAAGAAACTTCCCTGGGTCTGGTGACGCCACATCGGATTGTTGGCGAACATCACGACGTGGCCCTGGCCGACAGGAACATCGACAACTGCCGGCGCATTTGCCAATTCCGATCCACCGGCCAACATTCCGCTAATTAGAAGGTTCTTCTCGTCCGAAGCGAATCTCAGGACAATGCGTGGACGCTGGTTCGCGGGAATAAAGAAAGCGCCTTGCTGTAGTCTTTGTTCCTGAGTCAATTGTTCAGGCGATTGCCGTACGGGTGGAGCGGCTTGGGGCATGGCCTGAATGATGTCAGGATCTGTCAACGAGCCCCGGCCTGATGCTCGTGATCCAACACCGGCCGCGCCACCGCCTTCGCCGCCGCCTCCTCCTCCAAAGCCACCACCGCCACCGCCCGCAATTTGAAATAGTGGGGCCTGATTGAAATAAATCGGCAGTGTCTCAGCATAGCCGTAGGCGATCGGGCTACGACGATCGGCGAACGTGGCGCTATACACTGATCCGCGAGCCTGGAGTTGACGCGGCTCTTGAATGCCGACGCCAGTTACGATCCCATAGTCGACCGGTACCCGCGCACAATTCGTGATCGGTATGAAGAGGCCGCCGTCTTCGATAAATTTCTGCAGATTAACCACTCCGCTGAGGCTCATGCCACCGCGGATGTCGTCAGCTTGGTCGGGGCTCAACGCCATATTCGGCGTGACGTCGCTGGCTTTCCAGGGGATAGCTGCTCCGCGCATTGGGATTCCATTAACGATCGCCTGAGCTGAGCCACCAACGGGCGGAAAGATAATCACGTCGAATTTGTCTCGCAGCTTGGTCGTATTGCGAATTACTTGATCCGAAATATAAGTATAAGGGATTTGCAGCCGATCGAATTCGACGCGGAACCAACCATCGTTTTGGGTATTAGTCCATGTGTGTAAGATCGCGATCCGCGGAACCGCAAGCAGATGAGTTTTTAGTTCGGGCAGCTTATCGACAGCGATCGCTTTGAGGCCTGAATCTGAAACTGGACCAGCCAGAGCTTGTTTCAAATCGCCGGGGTTGTCAGCCATCTTGATAATGAAACTGCCGGCGTTGAATTTTTGACCGGCTGCTTCGAATGGCTCTTCGGCGGTAGCAATCTTCAAGTCTTTGAGCTTGTAACGAAGCGTCATCAAAGTATTTTCCGCGTTGTGGTTGATGACGTACGCAACAGGGGCGGTAGTTGAGGTAACGGTACCCAACACTTTCGCGTCATGGGTGAGCAAAGTCATCGGAGTTTGCAACACGGCTTTGTCCGTCACCCGGACGGTCTTAACATTTCGCAGCGCCCCGAGAGTCCACCCTGTATCGTCATAAGGTCTCGGATCGCTGACGTTGTAGTACTGGGTGTCCAGCAGCATGTCGGCCATGCGGGAATAAGGCTGGTCCATACGAATCACGTAGGATCCGGCCGGGAATTTCTGATCTTTCACTGTGATTTCTTTGTCAGCCTTGTGAACCTCCACGCCCATCAGACGAAGTAAGTTCATCATATCCGCCGCCTCAACTATCCGGCTTTGATCCGACGGAATGATCCATGCGGCCGGCCCTTCATTAGTGGCCTTAGCTACCGATCGTTTGCTCTTCAAATAAAAATTCTTGAGAAAGCGGTCCTTATTGTTCGAGACAAAGTTCATTGCCAGCAGGATCGCCGACTCCTGCATATTGACGTTGTTGCGCAGAGACCATTTCACGCGAGGCTGCGGCGGATTCGGGCGAAACCAATCGCGTTGGGCTTCAGCGCGCACGGTTCGATCCATTGTGTCGGGAACGCTGTTGCCAAACGTTTCGTAGAAGCGGCCGATCGCATTGTGCCCATTTGCCACATAGAACATGTAGTTCGGCGCCCAGCCGTCATAGAAGCCGTGCGTCCACACGCCGGGAACGCCGCGCTTAGTCATCTCTTCAATCTCGTGATAGGCGAGCAGGTTCCACTCGTCGATCACGATCGGATCGAGCCATGCGTTGTATGGACCAGTTCCCGTAGACGTGTAAAGAAAAGGCACTGACTCGTGCAGGTCATGCAAGATCGTTGGATGATATTCAAGAAACGTCTTCATCTGATTGCGTGACAAAGCGAGCGCCATCCCCAGCCCGTCACGGTTGTTGTCGTGGGCCACATACTTGCCCCAATAGATGAGTGATGGAGTGTTCTTGTCCGGATTGGCTTTGCGATAGTTATACGTGTCAACCATCATGTCGTGCCCGTCGACTTCCAACACCGGTGTGATCAAGACGATCACATTTTTGCGAATCGCCTGGATGAATGGACTCTCTTCGACTGCGAGCCGATAGCCGAGTTCCATCAACATTTCGCACGATCCTGTCTCAGGCGAATGGATCGATCCGGAAGCCCAATACAAAGCTTTTCCTTCACCAATCAACTGGTCGGCCTCAGCGTCAGTGATCTTCCGTGGGTCGGCGAGTTTCGCCGTGATTTCTTTATACCGATCAAGTTTTGCGAGTGCTGCTTCGTCTCCTACCGCGATCAGCAACTGTTCCTTTCCTTCTTCACTTTTCTCGGGCGCGGTGAACACGCGCACGCGCGGAGTCGCCTTCTCAAGCTCGCGATAGTAACGATACAAATCTTTCGAATAAGTTAGATGGCCCGGCGCGCCCACTTCATAGCCGATGACTTTGTCCGGCGACGGCACTTTGTCCGAGGCGGGCAGATGATCCACCAACTCAGTCATGAAGTAAGGCTCGGTTGTGTTCGCCTTGACCTTGGCCGCGTACTCAGCGTTGTTCGTGGTTGAGTTTGATTTTGTGTCTGGCTTTGGTGGCGCCGCCGGGTGCGCGGTCTTTTGCTTGTCGGGTTTTTGCGCATGCACGCCGATCGAGAATCGTGAGGCGGCGCCGGCAATACACAACACAAGCAGACAAACACTAATCGTTCGCAGGCAAACTTTGGTTTTCATGGCTCACTCCCTGGGAAAGGTTTCAGCAGGCGTGCGAAGAATACTTCAAGCGGGCAAAAGAGCAAAGGGCAAAGAGCGAAGGGCCAAGAGGGAAGCGCGGACTCCCAGAATCCGAACAAGCTGCGCTTTGCTCGCTGCGCTTCGCTCCTTGCCCTTCACTACGCGACTGGTGTAAACAAAGAGCAGGATTAATTCTTCGTTGGTCCTAATCCCCAAACGCCTCGTGGCGGCTATAGTTCAGTTGGTTAGAACGCTTGATTGTGGATCAAGAGGTCGTGGGTTCGAGCCCCACTAGCCGCCCCATCAAATCCTCGCAATTCAGAATCTCAACGGCGGCGTTGGCGCGGATCGAGATACTCGCGCAGCCCGTCGCCGATAAAATTGAAAGCAAGAACTGTCAGCGCGATTGCGAGCCCGGGAAAAATTAGAGCATGAGGAGCGGCTTGTAGCGTCGATAGATCGCGCGCTTCTTCGATCATGACGCCCCATGAAGGCGCGGGCGGCGGGACTCCCAAACCGAGGAACGACAGCGATGCTTCCGAAAGCACCGCGCCGGCCATCCCCAAACTTGCCTGCACGATTAAGGGTTGAATTGCGTTTGGCAGAACGTGCAGAAAAAGAATGCGAAAATCTCCGGCGCCGAGCGCGCGTGCGGCCTGCACAAAATCATACTCGCGAACCTTGAGTACCTGCGCGCGAATCAGACGCGCATAACCGACCCAGCCGATGATGCAGAGCGCAAAGATCAATTTGTTCAGCCCCGCGCCGAGAAACGCGACGAGGGCTATTGCCAGCAACAATCCGGGAAACGCGAGGAAGACATTGAATACGTAACCTGACAACAGCGAATCAACCCAGCCACTGTAGAAGCCAGCGACTGCGCCAATCAACGTTCCGGTGAATGCTGAGACGAGAACAACTATGACGCCGACTTCGAGTGAGATGCGCGCGCCGAACACGACCCGCGAAAAGATATCGCGCCCGGTTGAGTCAGTTCCGAACCAATGCGCCGCGGAAGGAGGCATGTAGCGCATCGCAAGGTTTGTGGCGCCGATGTCGTAATGCGCAATCCACGGCGCGAAAATCGCGACGAGGACGAAGACGATAACGATGACGAGCCCGATGATGGAGAGACGGTTCATGACAAATTAAGTTGCCACAGAGGCGCAGAGACACTGAGAAACATCACTAAACGAAAAGCCTCATCTGACTCGCACTCCTCGTGACTCTGTGTCTCAGTGGCAGTTTTTACGAAACGCGAATCCTTGGATCCAGCCATCGATACAACATGTCAGTCAGCGTGTTGGCGATAATGTAGGTCGTGCTAATTGCAAGCACGCAACCCTGCACAATTCGATAATCGCGTTTGCCAATACCATCTTCGACGAGAAGCAAACCCAATCCAGGCCAACCAAAAATTTTCTCCGTGATGATTGCGCCCGCGAGCAAGACTCCGAGCTGTAAACCCAACACCGTGACGACCGGGATCAGACCGTTTTTCAGAACGTGCTTGTAGACCACTGCACGTTCACTCAATCCTTTCGCGCGCGCCGTGCGCACATAGCCCTCGCTCAGCTCTTCAATCACAGATGAGCGCACCATTCTGGTTAAGATCGCTGAAAGCGCCGCTCCGAGAGTTACCGCCGGCAAGATGATATCGCTCCATTCAAATCGGCCCGACGGTGCAAGCCAACCTAGTTTCACCGCAAACACATAGACGAGCATTGGACCAATTACGAAACTGGGCAGGCTGATGCCAACCAGAGCGATGACTGAGAGGGAATTATCCAGGAGCGTGCCTCGGTTTTTCCCGGCGACGACGCCCAACGGAATTGCAATCGCCACCGCAATAAGCATGGCCACAATTGCCAGTTCGATCGTCGCCGGATAACGCTCAAGAATCAGATTGAAGACAGGTTGATCGGTGCGAAATGATTTCCCCAAATCACCATGCAGGATTGCGACCCAGTAGTCATCATAGCGATTAGCGAGACCGTACCATTTGAAATGTCTCTGGCCCTGCTCATCAGCAGGGTAGCCAAAGAAGAATGGCGGCCGATCGAGTCCATGCTTTGCCCTGAACTGGGCCAGCTGTTCGGGGGTTGCCTGTTCGCCGAGGACCGCAACTGCTGGATCACCGGGAACCAGCTCGATGAGAATTGTGACGAGCGAACCGACGGTCCAGACGACCAGAATTAGCAAGCCAACACGCCGCAACAATCCCAACAGTTTGTGTTTCATGCGCTGACGCGATCGTGTGATCGTAATCGAGCGCGGATGATATCAGATTGATGAGGATGGCGATATGGTGATACGGGCAAAAAAAAGAACGTAGCCGGGACCCGCTTTCGCAAATCAAGTCCGGCCCCGACAACCGAACCCAACAAGCTGGGCGAGCCCCGAAGACTACGTTGGCTGATTGCAGCCGGTGGGCCGCAATCAATCCCTGCAGCACAAGATTGAACTTGCGCTCCAAGCTGTTTCGAGGCGGACGCAAGATTTAGATCCTGCGTTACCTGCGACGGCCTGTATGCAGTGCTACGATGCCGCCGCTCAAATTTTCAAAACGAACATCTTCAAACCCTGCCACGCGCATCATGGCCCGCAGCGTTTCCTGATCCGGAAACTTTGAAATCGAATCAGGCAGATATTCATAAGCACCTCGCGAGCCACTCAAAACTCCGCCTATTCGTGGCAGCAAATTCCGGTTATAAAAGCCAACCAGACGCCGAAACACCGAGCCGACTGGTTGTGAAAACTCGAGTATCGCTACGACGCCGTTTGGTTTTAGTACTCTCAGCAGTTCGCCCAAACCTTCTTCGACGCTCGCGAGATTTCTTAACGCGAAACCGATTGTGAGTCCCTCGAACGAAGCGTCCGCGAACGGCAAACGCAAGGCATCACCTTCGATGAATGCGAGCCGCGGAGCTTTGGCTTTCGCCAACGTCAGCATCGGCCGGCAAAAGTCTATTCCCGTTACGTGCGCAGCAGTTTTCTCAAACAACTCGATGCTCAGATCGCCAGTGCCACAACCGACGTCCAGAACCCGCGCATCCTTCGTCAGCAGCGGCTTTAGTTTTCTGACCACTCGTCGCCGCCAACGCAAATCAATGTTCGCAGACAAAAGGTGATTCAGCAGATCATAGCGCGGGGAAATCTTCGCAAACATTTCGCGAACCCGCCGAGCGTGATCTTCAGCCGAATTTTTCTGTCCGGAATCAGTTAAGCCCATGAGGCATTCAGAATGGTTGCAAGCCAATTGCGATAGCTTTGTAAATCAAGGCTTCTTCGCCGGCAAGGAAGGATTAGCCGCGGGTTTTGTTGGCGGCTGGTTCGTACGAACCTCGGCCCGGGCATCGAATTGCGACTTTAGTTCGGCCGTGTTTCCTAACACGACAATCGCCTGAGGAGCTGCGTCTTCAAAAAGCCGTGCGGCCACGCGTCGTATATCTGCTGGTGAAATCCGATTAAGTTCGTCCGCCTGATTATTCGCAGGCATTTTGTATGTTTCGCCATCGAGCCACACATCAGCGAGCGATTCAGACGGCGATAATGAGCTTGATTTCATCAGAACGGTTTTCCGCGCAGTCTCTAACTCACTCATGCTGGGATCTTCTCTTGCGATTGCATGCATGACACCCTGTGCGGTCGAGATTGCTTTTGCCGCCGACTGGGTTGGAACGCTTCCGCCGAGCATGAACATTCCATTTAAAGCGTGTGCTTCGTGAATTACCATCGGAGATGAAATCGCGCTGTCTGCCGACTGCCAGCGTTGCTTGATGATCGCCGCCAACAGGGACGCGGCGGCTGCATCTCGATCGGAACGAACCAGACCGCGCACCGCGAGCCGAATTTCAGCATTGTTGGCCCCGGCTTGATCGATCATAAGCACGCGCGGATCAACTGCCGCTGCCTGACGAAACGTGGCAGGCACGATGCGATCGCCCTTCTGCCATGAGCCCAACAACTGACGCGCGGCACGCATCAGACGCGCCTTGTCAACGCCGCCAATCACCACCAGCGTGGCGTTATCGGCATTCAAGAATCGTTCACGCGCAAGCATGAGATCCGCGCGATCGATCTTCGCGACAGTCTCAATACTGCCCTCCGCTGGATTCCCGTAAGGAAAAGATCCGAATAAGCGAGTCGAAATAGCTCGATTGGCAACGTCGGAAATCGAAGAACGCTTTTCAGATAATTGCTTGAGACGAGCTTCGCGCAGCGTGGTTACGCTCTCAGCAGAGAGATTGAGGTTAAGAATGGCGTTGCGTACCAGTTCGATCATCCTTTCCAACTCGCTTGCCTTGCCCGAAACGCTCACATCGATCGCGTCATAAGTGGTCGTCACTTCCAAATGGCCACCCAATTGTTCGGCCACATATTCGCGCGTGGTTGACTCTGGAAAAAGAGCGTCCCCGAGTAACGACATGGTTCCCGCCTTACCGGTCATGTCAAATACAGCGCCGCTGTGCACTCGCAATTTCAGCAAAACATTTGCCTCGCCCGGCCGGTTGCCGTACAGAATTGTTAGCCCATTCAGCAGGCGTTCACGATCCGGTTGGGGGGTATTCTGAGCGCGCGCGTGCGATGCACCACCGCCCGCGATCAGCAGCGCAAGGGCAGTGGTCAGGCAACAATTAGTGAATTTGTTAATGATTTGAGCCATTTTAATCTGCTCTAAGAAATACCGGAGCCGTTACTACTCAATTAAATTGAGCAACTCGAGAGCCCGTCTGGGATGCGGTAAAAAAGAGTTTAGATGCCGCCCTTAAACCCGTCAACCTGAAGGCGATTCGAGGCATCAAAGCCGTCAGCGCAGCGAACATTGGCCGTGCCATTCGAGAGACACGATATATAATTGGACACATAAAAGACTAGCGCGGCGAAAATATTTCCGTAACTTTCGGGCATTTAGCCGTAATACAACAGTAGGAAGCTGGTTCCTACAGGATCGAGCGCTTTGATTGGAGCATCAAGAAACAGACGAGCGGCTGTTGGAAAAGGCAGCGAATGGCGAGACGGCAGCCTTTCAGGTCCTGTATGAACGTTATCGAGATCCGATTTTTCGATTTGCGTATCGAATGTTGGGATCGACTGAGGCTGCGGAAGACGTAGCGCATGACTGCTTCCTCTCTTTGATAAAGGAACCTGGCCGATTTGATTCGCAGAGGGCTTCGTTGCGGACTTATCTTTATGCGGCCGCGCGGAACCAGGCCGTAAGGCGATATCAGAATTTCAATCGCGAGTCGGCGATTGATGATTTCCCTGATGAGTTTCGCGTCCCGGAAAATCATGAGCCTTCGCAGAAAGTGCTCGATGCCGAGTTGGCGGCGGAAGTTGGAAGAGCGATAGCAAGTTTGCCTCCATTGCAACGCGAGGCATTGGTTCTTTTCGAGTACGAAGATCTTTCGCTGGCAGAGATCGCGGCCATCGTTGGCGCTGACTCAAATGCAGTGAAAGCGCGGTTGTTTCGGGCGCGTGATAAGCTGCGCGCGAGCTTGGGCCGGTATTTCCGAATTGGCCGCGAAACTGGTAGAGTGAAGCGGGCGTAAGACGCAGTTAACCGCCTGCATGAAGCATTAATTTTTTGAACCATGAGTAATTCTGATTCCAGGTTCATGCAGGATGAGGAGCTGCGTGTTTTGCTTAATAAGTGGAGCACGCCCGAAGCTCCTGGTTCTTTGGATCAACGCGTAACGGCTTCATATCGTCAGTCGATGAGCAGCGCGGATGAGCGTTTGAGTTCAGCACTTGATCCCCAGCGGGACAGCGAGGTAGTTAAGATGAAATTTTGTAATTCGTGCCAGGAGCAATTCGCCGATCGATTCAGTTTTTGTCCGGTAGACGGAACGCCTCTCAGCGCAGTTCCAGCTCCTACAGTCGCGGCGACAAACACCAGCGCACCGGTCGATGTCGAGGCTTCTTACCCGAGGTCTGAGACCGTTAGTCAAATGTCTCCCAAAGCGACTGTGCCACCGGCCCCAGTCCAATCAACGCCAAGCGCTTCTGCGCCGCCAATCCAATCAGCATCAGTTGAATCAGCAAGGGTTTCGGCGCCAGTTGGGACCCCAAAAGCTGCGGATCCAGAACCCAGCGTTTGGCCACCGCGCATCGTGCCGAAGATCACAGTCCCGGCTGCCGGACGTTCCGGGTCGGGCGTGGTGCGTGGAATGATCGGTGAATATCACCTGACGATGCTGGAGGATAAAGGCCTCCTTCCGAGACTCGGCGATGCCTTCGCTGAAGTGGCGCATAACTATCAATTGACCTGGCCCGAATTCAAGCGCGATCCGTTTGGTTTTACGAAGCGGTCCTTTCAGGGCTATGGAAAGATGGTTGGCAAGTTTTTCGCCAGCCGCGATGCCGTAATCGCGATGCTGCTTTCGGTCGTTGCGATGGGGACGCTTGTCGGAGCGATCTTCCTGCTTGATCGCTCGGGATCTGGTGGTCCTTCGCGCCGCACGATGATCATTGTTGCGATTGTCGGGTTTTGTGGCTTGCTTGGTATTTTCGCAACATGGCTCAGTCGAGATCGAGGCGCGGCCGTGATGGGTGCGCGACCCTCGGATTCGCGAAATGTTTTGTCCGGCATCATTGCCAGCTTCGCGTTGCTGTTTCTGGTTGTCGGTGGTGCGTTCCTTTGGGATCGACATCAGCAGGCCAGGGCTGCGGAATTGGCCAAGGAAGATGATCTGGAATTGACGCAGATGATCTCGGACATTCCCAACGAGCAGCCGACACCTGATGAAGGCACTGCCGGAATGGCCAAGGGTAATGGCGGCGGCAGCAAGCCGAAGCAAGAGAAAGCGGGCGGCGGTGGTGGTGGCGGTCGCGAGGAACAATCACCGGCTTCAATGGGCAAACTCCCGCAGGCTGATTTGAGAATTCCACAAGTTGTAGCTCCTGATCCGCATCCACCTGTGATCAAGAATCCGGCGTTACCCATGCCGGCTACTCTGGATGCCGATCCGGTTTTGTTTCCACCAGACACTCGGCAGTTGAATTACGGCGACCCGAAGTCAAAATCGACGGTTCGGGTAACGGTATTGGCAGCGGCAATGGTGGCGGTGTCGGGCCGGGGAACGGCGGTGGTTATGGACCAGGTAATGGCGGGAATACCGGCGGAGGCAATCGCAACGAAGGTGGTGGTGGTCCCGGCGGCGGCGGTGGTGGTGATCCGTACAGCAAGATCTTCAGCGGCAAAGAAGTGACCTCGAAGGCTCGCGTGCTGGAGAAACCGGAACCGACCTACACGGAAGCCGCGCGCAAGAATCAGATTACCGGGACAGTTGTTTTGCGTGCCGTCTTTTCTTCGAGCGGCCAGGTCACCAACATCCATGCAGTCTCCGGATTGGGTGATGGATTAACTGAACGGGCGATCGCCGCGGCAAAGAACATTCGTTTCGTACCGGCTACCAAGGATGGACATCCGGTTTCGATGTGGATGGAGTTGCAATACAACTTCAATCTGTACTAACTGAGCGCGGCATCGAAAAAAACGAAAGGCGGGCAATGGCCCGCCTTTTTTTTGTGTAGGGAGCGCGGACATCCCGTCCGCAATGAGCGCGAAGCGCGAAAAGAACTGGCGGGCAGTGGCCCGCCCTAAACGAATCGCTCGGCCACGCGTCTTATCCTCGTCATACCTTCCTGCAAACGATCCATCGAAGTTGCGTAGGAGATGCGGATGAAACCTTCGGCCCCGAAGGCCGCGCCGTCGGTCACCACTGTCTGCTCTTTCTCCAATAGCTCAGTGGCAAATTGTTCTGAAATGCTGATTCGTCCCTGCAGGCATCCGCGCACATCCGGAAACACATAAAACGCGCCTTCAGGTTGCGCACAGGACAGTCCCGGCACTTCATTTAATTCTTTCAGCAGCCATTCGCGGCGCCGCGTGTATTCCGCCAGCATCGCGGCCACGGAATCTTGTGGTCCATTCAAAGCTTCGGTCGCCGCCGCCTGTGAAATAGAACTCGCGTTGCTGGTCGAATGGCCCTGGACCTTTAGCATCGCCCGCGTCCAGTCAGCATTTGCTAACGCGTATCCGATTCGCCAGCCCGTCATCGCGTAAGTCTTTGAAAACGACCCGGCGATACAGAGACGTTTTCGCAACTCGGGTCGCAAAGACGCAGCGCTGAAAACAGTCGCGGGCGGATAAACAAAGCGCAGATAGCATTCGTCGGAAACTGCGTAGAGATCCTTTTCGGCGATGACTTCCATGATCTCTTTGAACTCAGCCGGCGGAATCACGCGACCCGACGGATTGCTCGGCGAATTCAGAATAATTAGTTTTGTTTTTGGCGTAATCGCACGGCGCACCATGTCGGCCGTCAGCACAAAGCCATTCTCTTCCGTTTCGATAAAGACCGACCTGCCGCGTGCGAAGGTAACGATCTCGGGAAATGAGACCCAGTAAGGCCTTGGAATTAGAACCTCATCGCCGGGATTGATTAGGGAAACAACCGCATTGAAGATCGCCTGCTTCCCTCCAGATGTGGCCATGACTTCATTACGCTCGTACATCGCGCCAAAGTCCGTTCGGTACATCTGAAGGATCGCCTGCTGCAAATCGCGCGTGCCCGCAGTCGGCGTGTATTTGGTTTTGCCGGCTTGCATCGCCTTCGCAGCCGCGTCCTTGATGTTTTGCGGTGTGTCAAAGTCGGGTTCGCCCGCTCCCAGATCGACTACGTCGACTCCGGATGCCCGCATCGCTTCCGCCGCCTGCATCGCAGCCAGCGTCGATGACTCTTTCATCTGCGTGACGTTGTCGGAAACTTGGAAGCCTGCTGAAAACTTTGTGGCTGACATAAGAGCAAATATTTACTTCTTGTTTCTCATTCGTTCTTCGACTAAGGCGGGAACCAGTCCCTCGATGCTGGCTCCCAGGTGAAACACTTCTTTCACCAATCTCGAACTCACGTATGAATAAGCTTCGGCCGGCATCATGAAGACTGTTTCGAGTCCCGGCTGCAATCGCCGGTTCATCAAGGCCATCTGCAACTCATACTCATAATCGGAGATGGCGCGAATGCCTCGCACGATAGCGTGGGCCTTCCGGTCGGCCGCGTATTGGACCAGTAATCCTGCAAAGCTCTCGACCGTCAAGGTGCAGTCGCCGCGATCGATTTCTTCCACTACTGATCTCAGAATATCGCAGCGTTCTTCGACTGAAAAGAAAGCGGTCTTCTCAGGATTTATCAGCACCGCGATGATGATCTCATCGAAGAGTTTGCAGCCCCGCTGAATGATATCGAGGTGGCCGTTGGTGACCGGATCGAACGAACCGGGATAGATGGCGCGCCGCATGAAGGATGATGTTAAATCGTGAACGGGTAAATCGTAAAGGTAAATCGCAAATCGTAAAGGTGAATTCGGCATCGCCAGGCTTGGTTCAGTTTGAAAACTGTGGCACGGGCGTCCCGCCCGTGAGTCCACGCATAGGATGCGCGTCCCACGCCAGAGCTCTCTTGACTCTGCTGCGGGGCGATGTTTCAATAGGTCGTGCGAAAAAACGTGGTGAGTTAAGGCGACTTGCGGCCACGAAAAATAATCGGCTAAACAGCTCGGCGACTTTCAACCGTTGTTCGAAACAGTTTGATGAGAGCCCCGCGTTGTTCGCCAGCGCGGGGCTTTTTCTATGGAGTGCGGCGACTACTCGCCGCTTTCAAAGCGCTGACGAGTCAGCGCACTCCAAATAATTCAATGAGCAGCTTTCTCGACACTCTTAAAGAACGCATCATCGTCTTTGACGGCGCAATGGGCACCAACCTGCAGGTGCAGAACCTGACACTGGAGGATTTTGGCGGTCTACGGTTCGAAGGCTGCAACGAAAACTTGCTAATCACGCGGCCCGACGCGGTCGAAAACGTCCATACCGCTTTTCTTGATGTGGGTTGTGATGTGATCGAGACCAACTCGTTCAACGGCACGACTGTGGACTTTGCCGAGTACGACATGGCCGACCAGACGTATGACATGAACGTCAGAGCTGCGACGTTGGCAAAACGCATTGCGTCTGACTACTCGACCAAAGACAAACCGCGATGGGTCGCCGGTTCAATGGGTCCGGGACGCAAATTGCCGACGCTGGGCCACATCAGCTTCATTGATCTAAAGGCGGCGTACGCTGAACAAGTGCGCGGGTTGCTCGATGGCGGCGTCGATCTTCTGATTGTCGAAACCTGTCAGGATCTTCTGCAGACAAAGGCCGCGCTGTCCGCAATCTTTGAAAACTTCAAGAAGAATGCTAGACGCGTGCCTGTGATTGCGCAGGTCACGATCGAAGTGTTTGGCACGATGCTCAACGGTACAGAGATTGGCGCTGCATTGACGGCGCTCGCGCCTTTTCCGATTGATGTTATCGGCATGAACTGCGGCACCGGACCGCGCCATATGACCGAGAGCATTCGCTATCTTTGCGAAAACGCTCCGTTGCCGGTCTCGGTCTTGCCCAACGCGGGGCTGCCTTCAGTTGTCGAAGGCAAGATGCACTATGACGAGACGCCCGAAACCTTTACTTCGCAGATCGTCCACTTCGCCAACGACTTTGGCGTCAACATCGTGGGCGGCTGTTGCGGCACCACACCGGCGCACTTAAAACTGGTCGTCGAAGCCATGCAGCGCGTCACGCCGAAGGCGCGCGATGCCAAACTGGTGCCGGCAGCGTCGTCCATCTACTTCCAACAGCCTTACGTGCAGGATGCTTCTTTTCTGATCGTCGGCGAGCGCGTCAACGCGAGCGGCTCGAAGAAAATGCGTGACCTGCTCAATGCCGAAGACTGGGACGGCCTGGTTTCGCTGGCGAAGGAACAAGAGCGCGAAGGCGCGCACATTCTTGATGTGAACGTCGACTTTGTCGGACGCAACGGCGAGGTCGACATGCATGAGCTGGCGTCGCGCCTGGTCACCAGCATCAAGCTGCCGCTGATGTTCGATTCCACTGAATGGGAGAAGATGGAAGCCGGTCTGCAACACGCGGGCGGCAAGAGCATTCTCAATTCAACTAACTATGAAGATGGCGAGCCACGCTTTGCGAAAGTGATCGACCTGGCCAAGCGTTATGGCGCCAGCGTCGTCATCGGCACCATCGACGAAGAGGGAATGGCCCGCACAGCGGAAGGCAAGTTCAAGATCGCGAAACGCGCCTATGAGCAGGCCACCGGTGAGTTACACCTACCGCCGTCTGACATTTTCTTTGATCCCCTCGCGCTGCCGATCTCAACCGGCATTGAGGAGGACAGGCGTAATGCCCTCGAGACAATCGAAGGCATCAAGCGCATTAAGGCGGAGCTGCCGGGCTGCTACACCATTCTCGGTGTGTCTAATATTTCCTTCGGTCTCAATCCCGCGTCGCGCGTGGTGCTCAACTCTGTCTTTCTGCATGACGCGGTGGAGGCTGGTCTGGATGCGGCGATTGTGAACGCCAGCAAGATCGAGCCCTTGAATCGTATCGGTGAACAGGAGTTGAAGGTCGCCCGCGACTTGATCTATGACCGGCGAGAGTTCGACGGCGAGGTCTGTACCTACGATCCATTGACAAAGTTCACGACCCTTTTCGAGAACGTAAAAGCCAAGAGCGCGAAGAAAGCCTCGAAAGGCGAAACAGTCGAAGAGCGGCTAAAGAATCACATTATTGATGGCGAAAAAATCGGCCTTGAAGGCGAGTTGAAGACTGCGCTCGAGACATATTCCGCGCTCGACATTATCAACAACATTCTGCTCGACGGCATGAAGGTAGTCGGCGATTTATTTGGCAGCGGCCAGATGCAGCTTCCTTTCGTCCTGCAATCAGCTGAAGCGATGAAAGCGGCGGTGCGCTTCCTGGAACCTTTCATGGAGAAGAAAGGCGGCGCGACCTCGAAAGGTGTCATGGTCCTTGCCACGGTGAAAGGTGACGTGCACGATATTGGCAAGAACCTGGTCGACATCATTCTGACGAACAACGGCTACAAGGTTATTAATCTCGGCATCAAGCAAACAATCGACACGATTCTGAATGCTTACGAGGAACACAAAGCCGACGCCATCGGCATGAGCGGCTTGCTGGTGAAGTCGACGCTAATCATGAAAGACAACCTGGAAGTCATGAATGAGCGCAGCGTTTCGGTCCCCGTCGTTCTGGGCGGAGCAGCGTTGACGCGGCGCTATGTCGAAGATGATTTGAAGTCCATCTATAAAGGCACGCTGTTTTATGCGCGTGATGCGTTCGCCGGTCTGCACACGATGGACAAGCTGATGTCAGGAGAGGCCCTGGCCGATATCGAGGAAGCAAAAGCAGCAGTCGCAGGCAGCAACGGCGATCAGATCGATGATGCTGACGACCTGGTAGGTGAAGAGGCAAAGCTGGGCATTCGCAAATCAGTCAGACCGCGCGGCGTGATCAAAATCGCCGGCGACACAACGCATACAAATCGTTCGGATGTAAACACCTCGGTTATTATTCCGCAGCCTCCGTTTCTCGGCTCTCGAGTCGCTCACGACATTCCTTTGCAAGACGTGTTCGCCTATGTCAATGAGACAGCTCTGTTCAAAGGTCAGTGGCAATTCAAGCAGGGAAGAAAACCGAACGAAGAGTATCAGGCCTTTGTCGCCGAGCACGTGCGGCCCGTTTTTGAAGAACTGAAACAGCGCAGCGAGCGCGAAGGATTGCTAATTCCACGGGCGGTCTACGGCTATTTTCACTGCCAATCGTCAGGAAACGATCTCATCGTTTATGAACAAGCGAGCAAGCTCGAACGCACACGCTTTACTTTTCCGCGACAACCCGCGGGCAAGCGACTTTGTCTCGCCGATTATTTTGCTTCAGTCGAGTCGGGCCACATGGACGTGGTTGCCTTTCATCTCGTGACGATGGGGAGGCGCGCGAGTGAATACTCGCAACAACTTTTCAAGGCCGACAACTACGCTGACTATCTTTACTTTCACGGATTGAGTGTTGAGGGCGCCGAAGCATTGGCTGAGCTGTGGCACAAAAAGATTCGCCAGGAACTGGGCATTGACGGCAATGATGCGAAGAATCTCAACGAACTGTTCCGCCAGGGTTACCAAGGTTCGCGATTCAGTTTTGGTTATCCCGCGTGTCCCAACCTGGAAGATCAGGTGAAACTGTTTGAGCTGCTCGATCCTTCGCGCATCGACGTGGAGCTAACGGAAGAGTTTCAACTCGATCCTGAGCAATCGACTTCGGCGATTATCATCCACCATCCGGAAGCGCGATACTTTTCGATTGAATAAAGGGACTTGGCGGCTTTGCCGCCTGATGTGCGGAAAGGCTTTGCCTTTCCGGTAGCTCAAGTTTATTTTGGCGAGGCTCTGCCTCGCATGACGAGGCGTAGCCTCTTGCAAGATCCAAAAGAAACATCGGCCGGAAAGCCTGAGGCTTTCCGCACATCAGGCGGCGAAGCCGGATCTCTGAGCACGAGTCAATCGGAAAGTCTCTTACCCACTCCCGAAGAACTCTCCGCTCTCTCTGCCTTCGAGCGTTTCGCCTTCCGCGTTACCCATCGCATGAATCTTGGTCGCTGGAAACGTTTCTGGACCTGGTGTCAGAGTTTTTTCGGCGCCGGTTGGATTCACATCTCGACTTATAACCTGATGCGGATCTACGGTCTTGAGCACGTCGAAGCCGTCGATCACTCGCGACCAGTCGTGCTGGTAGCTAATCATCGATCCTTCTTCGACATGTATGTCGTTTCCACGACGCTCTTCAGGAAAACTAAATGGCGCAAGCAGCTTTTCTTTCCGGTGCGCGGCCGTTTTTACTATCAATCGGTCCTCGGCATGTTGGTGAACCTGATCATGGGATGGTGGTCCATGTACCCGCCGTTTTTTGTCACCGGAAAAAATCCAATGCCTGAGAAACGCGCCTTCGATAAATATTCGCTGCGCCGGCTGGCGCAAATTTGTAAGGAAGGCGCCGGCAACGTGATCGGGTTTCATCCCGAAGGCACGCGCAACAAAAATGACGATCCGTATTCTTTTTTGAGGCCGCAACCGGGCCTGGGCAAATTGATCAAGGAGGCAAATCCGCAAGTCGTCCCGGTCTTTATCGCCGGACTCGGTAACAACCTACCGAAGCAGGTCCTGGGAAACTGGTTTGGCGGTCCAAAGATCCGCGTCCATTTTGGGAAGCAGTTGGACTTGTCACAGTTCGTCGCGAAGAAAGATCACGTGCGAACTTATAAAGAGATCGGTGAATTTGTGATGAGCAAGATTGGTGAGTTGGGTGAATCTGATCGTGTTCTCTATCGAAGTAAATTAACCACAGAGGACACAGAGGAGAGCAAAACAATCAGCCATGAAAAGGCACAAAAGGCACAAAACAGAAAGCGGGATCTTGATTAGTTTGATGCATTTTTTTGTGCTTTCTGTGCCTTTTTGTGGCTGACTAGTTCTTCTCTGTGTCCTCTGTGGTTAGATCGCTTCGTCAGCCGCGACTGAAGGCCCAGTAGACAGCGAAAGCAGCCAGCATCGCCATCAGCAAATAGATCGAGTCCGGCACGTGGTCAATTCCGGACTGTACCCAATCAAACGGAGTGTTGTGACCATAGCCCTGAGCATTTCTAACCTGCCACTTCAACGTCTGGCGTTCCCGCCACTGGTAAACTACCAGGCCCCAGCCGATTGCTGCCGGGAGAAAATCGAGCGCTTCAAGACCGAGGCCGCGCGCCACGCGCTGGAGCGGGCCGATCGTAACCATTCCGGCCAGAAAAAAAGCAACTCGATGTGACATGGGAACATTTGATTTAAAGAGCATAAGGAGTTTTCCTACTCAACGGTATTCTGCTAGGGTTGACCCGGATGCTACTCCTGATCGCGATGATGGACAACTCGTGTCTTGACTAGACTTTCTTTTGGCCGATGACTTTGCCACTCGTAATCGTTAACCCTGCTTCCGCCGATGGCGCGACGCGCGAAAACTGGCCAAAGATCGCCAGCGATTTGCGCACACACTTTGGCGCCTTCACCGTTTCGTTTACTGAAGCCGTCGGCCATGCCTGCGAAGTTGCTGCTGAAGCCGCCAAACAGGGAACGCAACTAATCATCGCGTGTGGTGGTGACGGAACGATCTCGGAAGTGGCAAACGGAATCGTCGAATCGAACAAGGAAGTCGAGCTCGGCATTCTCCCCGGCGGGACAGGTAGTGATTTTCGCCGCACGCTCAAAATGCCGACGAACATCGCGGCGGCGGCGCGGGCGCTGCGTGATGGTCGTCCGCGCAAGATCGACCTTGGTCGCGTGACCTTGGTTAATGATCGGGGCGAGCGAGAAACCCGGTTCTTCATCAACGTCGCCAGTTTCGGTATGAGCACGAGTGTTCTGGATCGCGCCGCCAGTGGCGAAGCGAGGAAATGGATTCCGGCATTTGCGCCGCGCAAACTTACGAGCAAACTTTCATATGCTGCGGCCACTGTGCAAACGACGCTTAGCTCTTCGCCGATCGAAGTTAACATCCAACTTGACGAACATCCCGAGCGCCGGCTGCGGGTCGCCGAGTTCTGCGTGGCCAATGCGCGCTACTATGGCGGCGGAATGAAGATAGCTCCCGATGCGAAATTCGATGATGGCTTCTTTGACATAGTCACGATTGGCGATGCGAGTTCCTTCCGGATCCTGGCGAATGCACCGCGCCTGTACTTCGGCGCGCACCTGCGGATGAACGAAGTGACGCACGCACTCGCGAAGCAGGTCGTCGCCAGAGCGGTGAAGAAAGATGACACGGTGCGAGTCGAGCTCGACGGGGAAGTGGTCGGCCGTCTGCCGGCGACCTTTGAAGTAGTGCCCCGCGCGCTGCGCGTTCGGTGTCCGTGAGGAAAGGCTCCCTCTCCCTTTGGGAGAGGGCTGGGGTGAGGGCTTAGGATGGCGCTAACACCCTCACCCTAACCCTCTCCCAGAGGGCGAGGGAACCAGGACGAACAAATGGCCAAGCGTTCTCACAACTCCAAGTTTCGAGCATTCAGTTTTGAGCGTCATCACGAACAGCTGGCGCCGCGATCCGTTTTTGTTAAGCGGGTTATTGGCGCACTGGCAATTGCTTTCGGCCTGATTGCGATTGCTCTCTCAGTTGGTATCGTTGGGTATCACGTCATAGCTGGGTTCAATTTTGTCGACTCGCTGCTTGAAGCCTCGATGATTCTGGGCGGCATGGGGCCGGTGCGTGAACTGCCAAACGACACGGCCAAGATGTTCGCTTCTATTTACGCGCTTTTTAGCGGAGTGATCTTCATCGCATTGATGGGAATTATCCTGGCGCCGGTTGCTCATCGCGTGCTGCACAAGTTTCACGTCGATGAAAAGGACGTTGAATAGGTCGCTGGCTCTAACCCTCTCCCATTGCGAGAGGGCAGGGTGAGGGCTTGCCCCAAGCCCCAGTGCCGTACGAAGAGATGACCGTCGTGACAGTGACACTCGTTGATGCAGCCGCGTTTACGCGGCTCACCCGCAGGGCTACTAGACCATCCGTTTTACGGCTGGGTCGCGATCGCTGGTTACTGACCCAACCCGCTTCAGCGGGGCTTAAAAGCGCGGATGCTAAAGCCGTTCGGTAAGCACGCTGAAGCGCGCTATTCAAGATCAATTCGTCGTTCTTTACCCAGCGCTCCAAGCGCTGGTCTAGTAACCCTTCGGGAAAGCCCGATGAATCGGGCTGACAGATGTAGCGCAAGCTGTTAGCGTGCGGCTGCTGACACAATTTTCAAATCGGAGATTCCTCATGTCACAACACAACCTGGAAGAGAACAAGGCGCTAATGCGTCGCTGGTTCGAAGAAGTCTGGAACAAGGGGCGGGCGGATGCTATTTCTGAGATGCTTGCTGAAGACGGAATCGTTCACGGATTGTCAGACGACGTTAACGCGCCCTTGAAAGGTCCGGACGGATTCCTGCCCTTTCACGGGCAATTCCGCGGAGCGTTTCCCGACATCGAAGTTGTCGTCGAAGATCAAATCGCCGAGGGTGATATGGTCGCGACACGTTGCAGCGTCCGGGGCAAACACGCAGGAGATAGTCTGGGATTCGCGGCGACGCAATCGCCCGTTGATTTCACAGGAGTCGCGATCACGCGCATCAAAGACGCGAAGATCATCGAGGCCTGGAACAACTTTGATTTTATGAAGATGTATAAACAGTTGGGAGCGATTTAGCGACCGTCCGACTGCGAATATTACGCGAATGCCGACAGAGTTTGACCGCTCTCCATTCATGCAATATCGTCTAGCGCTCGGCAGGAGTTCGACTTGTAGTGGAGGAGGGAAATGGGAACCGAAATAAAGACATGGCAGATTATCAACGGCAAGTTAGCCTCGATCGACACGCTCCCTAAGAAAGAGCATAAGACCGAGCCATACGATATCGAGCCATGGTTGGCGTCGAATCCGGAGATAATTGGAACCGATTTGATGATCATCGGTCGTCAAGTGATGACGAAATCGGGTCCCATTGATCTTCTAGGGATCGATAGATCTGGGAACACTGTCGTGATCGAAATCAAACGTGATGAATTGCCACGGGAGTGTTTGGCACAAGCGATTGACTATGCATCTGATGTTGCCGAATGGACTGTAGAGAAACTAGGAGAGGTTTGTTCTGCATACACAAAGAAGTCTTTCGAAGATGCCTTCAATGAGTCGTTCCCAGATGTAGATTTGGAAAACGTTAACTTGAACAACACACAGCGAATAATGTTGGTTGGTTTTTCAATTCAAGCTTCCTTGGAAAGAATGATCGAGTGGTTGTCTGGTTCATACGGCGTGAATGCAAATGCGATCGTTTTGAACTACGTTAGAACAAGAGCGGGCGATGAACTATTGATGAAGACGTCCATCATCTCTGAAGAGATTGAACTAGAGCGCAGTAGGAAACAAAAGAAGTTCGAAATCCCGATGTCTGACGATCCGGGAACCTACGACACGCAAGAACTCAGGGCTCTTCTGATTGAATACCTCTCACGCGACAGTGTGACAAACGTAAGGATTCGAGAGATTCTGTTACCAGCTTTGCTTAAGAGAAATGTGCTGAGCCGCGATCAGCTGAAGAAGGCCTTTATCGAGTTTGATCCGACCAAAGATGAATCGAAGGTTGGAACTTACCTGACTACGGTTTCAGGCCAACTTGGAATGACGAAAAACGATTTTCTGAGACAGGTCATTGCCTATGATTATCCAAGGTATGATTGGGAAAAGGATAACTTTGCTATTAGAGAGGAATACCGCGAGTTGGTCGAAGAGGTTCTCGCAGAACTGAGAGGGAAACCAGTTGAATTCGCCGATGATCTCTATCCTGAATCAGCCGCAGCCGGCATCTGATGTGACTTGATGATTCTTTAACCCTTCTTCTTCATTGATAATCGCTTTGGTATATTGAAGCCATGAATACCCAAGAACTCCACGGAATCATTCACTCTGATCCTGAAATCATGGGCGGCACGCCGGTGTTCGTGGGCACGCGCGTGCCGTTGCAAAACCTCATCGACTATCTAGAAGGTGGTGAGTCAGTAGAGGATTTCCTGGAGGGGTTTCCCACAGTTAGTCGAGAACAGGTTATAGCGGTCATCGAAGCGGGCAAGCTGAAAATGCTTGAAACTGTCTAGTCTCCCTCAATGCGAATCTTGATTGACGAATGTCTTGATTGGCGGTTGTGTAGATCATTCACCGGCCATGAGTGCTCATCAGTCCGAAAGATGGGCTGGGATGGATTGAAGAACGGTGAATTGCTCGCGAAGGCCCAATTCGATTTCGAAGTCTTTGTTACCGGTGACCGTAATCTTACTTTTCAGCAAGACCTGACCAAATTCGATATGGCGGTGGTTGTCCTTCAGTCGGAAAGCACCCAGCTAGAGTATCTACTTCGGTTGATTCCCGAGGTTCTAACTGCGCTGCCAACGCTCGTTTCTGGTCAGGTCGTTTACATCTCCAGTAGAAACTAGAGACAGATCACTTCCCGCCCAAAAAATTCTCGCGCACATATTGCACGGTGTCATTGAGCGTGTCGCCGGGATCGCGTGGTGTGAAGCCAAGTTCGCGGCGCGCCTTGTTGTGGTTGAAGTACCAGAAATATTCGGCCATCGCGACTTCGTCAGCCTGGACCGGAGACGTGAAGTTCCATTGCCGGAATAACGAGTCGATCACTTGCGCGCCGGCGATGGCGAATTTTGAAGGGAACGCGAGCCGGGGTGACGCGACTTTGGTCAGCCGCTCCAGCCGATCGAAGAATTTCACGAACGTCCAGTTGACTGCGCCGAGCAGATAGCGCTCGCCATGCCGGCCTTTCTGCATCGCCGCGCGAAACGCCTGGGCCGTGTCGCGCACATCGACGAAGTTCAATCCACCGTTCGGCACCGCGCTAATTTTGCGCGCCATGAAATCGAGCACGACTTTCGTTGAACTCAAACGATCGTCGCCCGGGCCAAGCAGCAGACTCGGATTCATGATCACGAGCCGCAAGCCTTTGCCCGAAAATCGTTCCAGCGCGGCCATCTCCTGGTAAGCTTTGCTCGCGTAATACGGCCAGCGCGAAATGATGTCGAGCGGTGGTGAGCAGGTTTCATCCGAAACCGTGTCGCCCGTTTCACTGACCGCAATCGTGCCGCTGCTCGACGCCAGCACAATCGTTTGCACGCCAGTTTTCTTGGCGGCATCACAAAGCAAGCGTGTTCCATCCACGTGCAGCTTATACATTTCGCGCGCTTCGTCTTTTTCGCGCGATACTTTGCCGGCGAGATGATAAATCTCGGTTACACCTTCGACCGCGCGCGCGACATCGTCGGCGTTCGTGACTGAGCCTTCAAACGTATCGACGCCGAGACCTGTCAGCCATTCCGGAATCGAAGTCGCCATCACGCGAATATCTTTCGCGCCGGATTGGACCAATTGACGCACCAGATGCGCGCCCAGAAATCCCGTGCCGCCGGTAATCAAAGTTGTCGGCGCAACTTTTTTGACTACGGCGGCGTGACGCTTCGTGCTTTTCTTGGGCACGATTTCGGCGGTGCGTTTCTTTGGAGTTTTCGTTGGCATCGTTTAATTAACCACAGAGGGCACAGAGAAAAGCTAAGCCACAAAAAGGCACAAGAAGCACAAGAGGATTATCAACAGCGTTCGTGGGTTTTCACCTTCTTGTTTGTGCCTTTTGTGCATTTTTGTGGCTGATTCTTTTTGCTTTTCCTCTGTGTCCTCTGTGGTAAACACTTTATGCTTCGGCGGTCGCAAATTCTTCATCGCTCGCTTCGATCCGCAGTTTTCCTGCGCGCCGTTCAGCCTGCCACAGTTCGTGAATCTCTGACGGATCGAACTTCACGTTCGTCCGATCGCGCAGGTTTACGACGTCGTGTCGAACCCGGGCGGAGATCAAACGATAAGCTTCCGCGCGCGGCAGGCCCTTCGTTATCGATTCCAACTCGTCAATATCAATGAAGCGTCCGATGCGCGCGCTGACGTCACGACTCTTGAGCAGGGTCGAGCCTTTGGGAAAAGCGTCGTAGGTTCCCTCGAGATAGATCGGCAAAATACCGATGCGGGCAGCCAGCGCGAGGTAACCGATCACCGGTTTGAAGTCGGCCATCTCTCCACTCATCGAGCGCGTGCCTTCAGGAAAAATCAGCGCGTTGTAGCCGCGGTCGAGAAATGAGCGCGCGTGCCGCAGCGATTGTCTAAGCGAACCGGTCCGCTCCATCGGCACCAGGTTGGTGAAGTTTTCCATATAGGCCCGCTTGTATTTCGTATCGAAGAAATAGTCGGCCGCGGCGAGGGCCACAAGGTCTTCACCGGCGTCGTCGAGGGCCATCTTCACCAGACCCATATCCAGGTGCGACGCGTGGTTCGCGGCGACTATGAAATTCGTGTGATAAGGAATGTTCGAACGGCCTTCGTACTTCGTGCGCAGCAGACGATCGTAAAGTGCACGTTGGGCCAGCTCGACCGTCTTGTTCCCAACCGCTTTGAGAAAGTCAGGAATGTGAATCTCGTCATCCTTCTCAGCGTCCAGGCGCAGTCGGGTGGCTTCGCGCCGGGCTGTCTGAGCGGCTTGCCGGTTAACCACCGTTAACAATTCGCGAACATCCTGGACTTCGTTAAGGCGTTCGGGGGCGGTCAACGCGCCTCCCGCGTTTTCGACTGCCTGGGCCAACTCAACAAACATCAAGCTGTCGAAACCGAGATCTCCGAGACGTGAATTGATCGAAACTTCATCGAGTGTGCGGCTGGAAACGGACGCGACGATCTGAATCAACCAGGCAGCATCGCCCGTCAGTTCTTCATTGCCGGCCGCGCCGGACGAACTGCGCGTGCGCTCTTCGAGCTGCTGCATCATGTGCACGACTTCGCGCCGCTTTACTTTCCGGGTGGCGGTGCGCGGCAATTCATCGTCCGTGAAATGAAGCAACTTTACTCGCTTGTAATAGGGCAGCTTTGCCGACACCTCGCGGAAATGTTCCTCGATCTTTTGTCGCAGGTCAGCACGCGAGAGAGCAATGTCGTATTCATTATCGGGCACTACCATGCACGCGACTTTCTCGCCGATGCCGTCCGGCAATCCGATCACGCTCAACTCTTTGATGTAAGGCGAGTCCTGGTACACCTCTTCGACTTCATCGGGATAGACATTCTTGCCGTTCGTGTCGACGATGATGTCTTTCGATCTGCCGACCAGATAAAGGTTGCCTTCGTCATCCAGGCGGCCGAGGTCGCCCGTGTAAAGCCAACGATCCACCAGCGCTTCACGCGTCGCTTCTTCGTTGCCAAAGTAACCGAGCATTACGTTAGGGCCGCGCGCGATCACTTCGCCCACTCCGGTTGGATCCGGATCAGCAATTCGTATCTCAACCCCGGGAAGGGACTTGCCTACGGTGCCGGCGAGCAAGCGATTTTCCGGACGGGTAACCGTCAAGACCGGCGATGCTTCAGTCAAGCCGTACCCTTCAAGAATAGTAAAACCGAGGCCCTGGAAATCACGTTGGACTTTGTCATTCAACGCCGATCCGCCGCTGATGAAATAACGAATCCGGCCGCCCATGCCCTCGTGAATTGGATAGAACAGCAGCTGCCCAAAATTCAACGGCGTCTTATCACGTAACCAGGCGTTGAATTTGATCAGCAGATCGGCTGTCTCGCCAACCAACTTGCCGCGATCGTGCAGACGGTTCCTGATGCGTCGATGCAGCAGCTCCCAAAGGGCGGGCACCCCGACCATGCCGGTGACGTGGCCGTTCTTGATCGCCTTCGCGAGATTTTCGCTGTTCAGTTCATCGAGATAAGTTATTTGCGCCCCGCGACTTAACGGAGTAAGAAATCCGGTCGAGAATTCAAAAGTGTGATGCAGCGGCAACACGGACAACACGCCGTCGCTCGTGTCCATGTCGAACACGGACGACAGCATCGAGACCATGCTGGTCAAATTGCGATGCGACAACATGACCCCTTTGGGCCGACCCGTAGTTCCGGAAGTGAAGATCAACGAAGCAACGGATTGCGCGGTGACTCGGGCCGGCAACAGCGCAATGCGATCGCTCTCTGTTTGCTCGTCGGTCAGTTCAAAGACTTCATCGAAGTTCCATAATTTGACGTGACCTAAACCAGCCGCGTTCAGTTGTTCCGGCAGTGATGAACGATCCTGCTTTAGCTTGTCGCTGATGACGATGCCCGATGCTTCGCCCGCACGTGCGAAGTTCACTACTTCTTCAGTTGAACTTTCCGGGTCGACGGGGATGCAAGTGCCGCCGGCCTTGAGCACGCCGAAATAAGTCATGCCCCATTCGGGCGCGTTGTGGCTGAAGAGCATAACGCGATCGCCATTCTTGATGTCATGGCTGGCAAAGAAAGCCGCGGCCCGGGTGGCCAGTTCGCGCAGATCGGCGTAGGTGTACTGCTCTTTGTGGCCTTCGCGTTCAATCCGCATCGCTACGCGCGTCTCGTGTCGCTTGGTCGTGGTCTCAAACATCTCGAGCAAGTCGCGATACGTATAGACGCGCTTGGGCTGCGCGCGCATGTCCTCTTCGAGCGTCGGCAGGACCCACTTCTTCAGACCCGGCATGTGTATATGCAGCCAGTAGTCATACCAATCGAACTGTTCCGGGTTCCAGGTGAGCAGTTGCTTTTCGTCTTCGCTGATGCGTCCGAAAAGCGCGCGCACATTGTCTGAGCGAAAGACATAAGCGTTCTCGACCGTGAAGGGCAGGAACATTTCAAACGCTTCGCTGGCTTCTCGCGTCTGCTGCTCGACGTGATCCACCGTCTGCTTCATCCGGTTGATCACGCCTTCGTAACGGCCGCCGCCCCAGCGTGGCTTCGCTTTATCGAGCAGCGATGAGACTTTTTTCGCGGCCGTATTCATCATCGGCAGCGAGGTGGCTTCGAAGCGCTCAGGCGAGACCTGAAACGGCTCAATTCGGGCGGAAATCTCGTGAAACACCCGCAGACCGTCCGTCTTCTCCTGCTCCTGCTGACGCCGGAACAGGCCCACGAGACCGATGATCCTTTCCATATCGTTAGGATTTGAATCACCGGTCGCCGCCTGATGGACCAGCTTGGGTTCTTCGATGCACGCCTGGGCCGCGACCGCGAGCATCACCGCCGCCACTTGATCGACGGGAGTGATATCCAGAATCAGTTTTGGATTCGCGGGCAGCTGTCGCTGTCCCTTCAAAGTCATGAAGATGATCGGCGCGGTCGTGGTAAAGCCTTCGTTCCATCCGGGGAACGGATAGCTTTTTGCCGATTCGACGATCGAGGGACGAACAATGCCGCGCACGATTTCGGTTTCGGCGGCGACCAATTGCTCGCCCAGCGATTTAGTGTAGGTGTAGATGTTGGGCCAGCCCCAGAACTTAGCGCGCTCGACGCCGAGTTCGGTCAGGCGATTGCGTATCCAAACTTTTCTTTCGCGCGCCACGGCGAGCCCGAGCGCATCAGGATCGTCACCATCACGCATTTCTTCGTTAAGACGTTTGCGCGCGAGTTCGCGAAATTGCGCGACGCGCATGGCGTCCTTGGCTTCTTCACGGGCGCGCTCAGACATCTTCGCGCAGTCGGCGATCTCTTTTTGAACCGAGAATTCAACGCCTTTCAATTCGTTCTGGCGCGGGAAATATCCAAGCACTTCGTCATCTTCCCAGACGGCGCCAGATCGATCACCCGCTACGAAGCAGGTCGAGATATGGACCAAACAGGGCCGCTTCATGCGCTTGGTAAAAGCGATGACATTTTGGGTGCCGACGACGTTTGTGCGGAGGCCGCTTTCGAGGGTGGGATTGAAAGTAACGTTACCGGCTGAGTTGATGACCACGTCGATGTCTTTAGCTATGCTCTGGGCCTCTTCTTCACTAAAGCCGAGATTGTCTTCCGCGATATCGCCGCCGACGATTGCGACCTTATCTCTAACGAAATCCTCGAAGGCCAGGCCGTAGCGTTCGCGCACGGGATCGAACGGCGGCGCACTGATGACGTTGTTCCAAAAGCGCGTTTCAGATTCTTCCTTCGAGCGCGCGCGCACCGTCACATAGACGCGGCCGACGCCCGGGAAGCGGTGCAGGAGCATACTCAACGTGACCTTGCCGAGGAAGCCCGTGCCGCCGATTAGAAAAATCTTTCGCCCGCTAAAGATTTCAGTTGGTGAAAGCCTGGCTGTCATGATTCAAGTCTGTCGCCCTCTCCCTTTGGGAGAGGGCCGGGGTAAGGGTCTAGCCTGCTACGCTTACCCCACCTACTTTCTTCCTACTCATTTCATTCCGTCCGCAGGAACGAAAACAAAAATAAGAGCGTTCTTTCCCTCGCTAATCCCTCACCCCACCCCTCTCCCAATGGGAGAGGGAGTCAATGAAGTTCGCTCGCTCTCTTCGCGCCGTAATGCTTCAGCAGATCCGCGACCGCGTCGTCGTTCTTGCTCAGCGCGATATCGAGCGGTGTCCCGGCGCCCGCCAGGAAATTGATATTCGCCCCACGCACCAAAAGTTCCTTGATGACTGAAACGTGGCCGTAATACGTGGCTTCAGTCAGGGCAGTATTGCCAGTATTGTCCAGAGCGTTTACGTCCGCTCCGTGATCCAGCAGGTAGCGCACGGCGTTCAATCGTCCCTCACTCGCCGCCAGAAAGAGTGGCGGGCGAGAACCGTCACGCGAATTCATGCTAACTCCGGCCAAATTAAGTAACTGCATGCGGTGCAAGTTTCCGTCGGTTGCCGCTTCCGCAAAATATCGCTGCCGGCGCTCTTTGAATTTAGGCAAACTGCCGACGATCGCGATCGACATCATCAACGTGCTCGCAAAAGCGATTACTCGAGTGATTAATGCTGTACCCATACTGAGCATGCTTTGAAAATCGCTATTCCATATCAGCGATGCCGATCATTGGCTGATGCAGCATGGTTATCTCTGCTGAGCTGCCCATGTACGTGCGCGCCATCGCAATCGCTTCCGTTAGATTGTCGGCGCGTTCCCATCCCAGCATCGCCGGCACGTGCGCGTTCTCAGCGCCCGCGGCGATGACATGGCCTACGTGCTGGCGCCCGTTTTCGCCCCAATACCACATGAAAAAAGGATGCGCGCCGTGATAAGCATTCCCCCGCCGATACATCTCGACGTAACTTGGATTGTTTGCGAACTCGCGCTCATATTTTTCGCGCAGATAAAAAGCGTCGCGTGATTCCGGCAGCAAACGATTAAAGAATTCGATGTAGCTGGGATGAAAGTTGTGATCGAATTCGTCGTAACAGGGATGATGAATGATCAATACGCCACCCTTCTTTAACAAGGGCTTGTTGCGATAAAAATTGAAGTGATAGCCGAGGCCCATCACCTGGACCAGCAACGGATTCAGAATCGAATAAACGTTGTAGGGCGAAATGTCCGGAATGCCGGTAATCAGAATGTCGCACTGGCCTCGCACCGGGATCGCGTACTGCTGAAACCCTTTCTCGATGATTTTTGCGTGCACCGGCTCCGTCTTTCCGGCGTAGCAGGCAGTCATCTCGTATTGGGCCGGCCGCGAATGCAGCAGCTTGCGTCGCGCCTGCCGGGGGAGCTTACTCATCGTGTAACGCATGGCTTCAAACTTCATGCGATCAAACGCGGTGAAGTCATCCTCGTTCTTCAGGAGAAAATCCATGTCGCTTCCGTACATGCGATTGTTGATGGATGTCTCGATATGAAAAACGTTGAGGTGCTGATCGACAATCTTGCCGAGACGAATGCACTTGTTGGCGAGTTCAGACTTGGCCGGATCCATGTAACTGTCCGAATCGCGAATCGTCTGTGGATCGTGATGCGCGCGCAGCGATTCATAATCACAAAGCCCGACCGCAACTGACTTGTGGCCGCCATCCATCGGCACAAAATTGATGTTGCAGTAAATCAACAAATCACTTTCCGCCGCGCGACGGTTCAGCGAGAGCTGCTCTTTGTGTCGGGTCTCGCCAATCTTCATCATGCCGTCTTTCCATTCGGCGTCATGGTTGTAATAGCGATCGGGATAGTACGCGTCGAAGATCCTTTGCCCCGCCATGCGCTTCATTTCCCACGCAGTCATTTTCCGGTGGAGCGAATTCGCGATAATGATATGAACGTCGTCAACGCCGTGACCGGCCAGCATGTCGAGCACAATCTCCAGCATCGTCTGGCGAATGTCGGGCGTGGCCATCGGCGGCAGCGGCAGGCTGATGTCATCGACGGCGATCGTGACTTTCATGCCGGGTTCGAGTTGCGCGAACAGCGGATCGCAATCCAGCGGATGATTCAATGCATAGCGAATCGCCGCTTCGCGATTGGGCAGGCCCTTCAGCGGCGGATTCGGATAAAGGACCCGCGTGCCCACCGGCAAGTCTTCAAGAATGAAATCTTCTCCCGAAGGCATGACCCGCGGCGCGCTGTCGCTGTCGATGTACACGATTGATTCGTGTGTTTTACGTCTTAGTTGAAGTGCCATAATTTGGATTGGCCACCGATTTACACAGATCGACACAGATAGGTTTGAAGCAATCTGTGTGAATCTGTGTTCATCCGTAGCTCATTTCAAAGTCAGAATCGGCCAGTCATGATGAAGAGCTGTTTGTCGTAAACGAAAGTCCGGATTGACAGCCGCCGGATGGCCCACGATCGAAAGCATCGGCAGATCGCTCATGCTGTCCGAATAAGCAAAGGACTCGCTCAGATTGATCCCTTCGCGTTCGGCGAAGGTGCGAATCCATGAAGCCTTGGTCGCCGAAGCAAGAACCGGCGGCAAGAGCCGACCTGTCGCCACGCCTTTCACAAATTCAAGACGATTCGCAACGTATTCAGTTATCCCCAGATAGCCCATCAAGGGCGTAACCGAAACATCGAGCGCGCCGGTGACGACAACCTGGCGCAAGCCGAGACTGCGAGACTTTTCGATCAATTCAAACGCGCCGGGATACACCGCCGGCTTCAATACCTTTTCGAACAACTCGTCGGCAAAGAAGCGCATCCGATCTTCACGTTCGCCTTTGTAACGCTTGAAGAAGAGATCGTTGAAGACTTTTCGGCTATACTGATCGCTCACGGCGAACAGGGGAACACTCAGCAGTGTAGTGGCGCTCTTGCTGAAGCTGCGAAGGAGACTCGGTTGATTGCGCGCATAGAAGCCGAGCGTATGGACCAGGTTGGTACTAACCAACGTTCCTTCGAGATCGTAGAAAGCTGCTGCCGTCACTTTATGCCTCTGTTAGGGTCTGCGGCCGAGCGCGGACTATACCTTATTTCGGCCCCCCGGCGAAAGGCAATCGAGGCGTGTATGATGGGACCATACAATATGACTCTTATAACCGGTGGAGTGCTGGAAATGTTAGGCAAAACTGCTGCCATTACAGGGATCGCTCTGGTAGTTTTGAATGGAATGGGCTGCCGAAAAGCGGCCACTGCTACTGCTGATCATGTAGCAGTGAGACCATCGGCCGAGGCCATTGCTGAGGCGGACCAGTATTACGCCCAACGCGCCGACCTGGTGAAAGTGCGTCAGGCACTCGTCAGCTTGCGCCAGGCCCAGGCGGACGACCCGGCTAATTATGAATTAGCCTGGCGGATGGCAAAGTTCGATTATTACCTTGGCGCGCACACACCGGAATCCAACGAACAAGAGAAGGCCTATCGCGAAGGCATCGAGGCAGGAAAACTCGCCGTCCGATTGCAAGATGGAAAACCTGAAGGCCATTTCTGGTTGGGGGCGAACTATGGTGGCAATGCGCAGATCAGCACTCTCGCTGGTTTGGGAGAGCTCGACGACATCAAGCAGGAAATGGAAACGGTGCTGAAGATTGATGAAGGCTTTCAGTCAGGCAGCGCTTACATGGTTCTGGGCCAGGTCTACCTGGAATCGCCGAGATTCCTGGGCGGCGACACGTCGAAAGCGATCAGCTACTTGGAAAAGGGAATCAAGGTCGGACCAGATAATGCTGTCCTGCGAGTGCGCCTCGCGCAAGCTTATGCCGAAGCGCATCGCAACGAAGACGCGCGGAAACAAATTGAGGTGCTGATGGCAATGAAGCCGCTGCCGGATTACGCGCCGGAATATCAGGATGCAGTTGCTGAGGCGAAAAAACTTCAGGACAAGATCAAATAACTATGGCAGTTTGCTGCCGGCCTTCTTCAATTCCTCGAGCGTGCGCTTGTGTTCTTCCAATTTCTTTCCCGCCTCTGCCAGCTTACCCTCTGACGTCAGTCGTTGATACTCATCAAACTCCTGAACCGCACGGTTGACCAGCTGTTGGATGTTTGGCGTCGCCGAGGATTGCGGAGATGGCGAAGCCTTCGGCCCGGCGTTCGCATTTGGTTGTGGGGTTTCCGGCTTCGTTTCTGATGGCGCCTTTGCGGATTCACCAAACAGGCTGTTGAGCGCCTCGTCAAAGTTATTCCCGTACGCCAAACGGTCCTGAGTCGCCAGTACCACCAGACGCAGTTCCGGCATCGGACTTCGTTCGGCTTTCAAATAGATCGGCTCAACGTAAAGCAGCGACCGCCCAAGCGGAATCACGAGCAGATGTCCGCGTTGGACGTGTGACCCTTGCTGATTCCATAACGTGAACTGGCCCGATAGTTGCGCGTTCTGATCTATGCGCGCTTCGATTTGCAGCGGCCCATCAACCAGACGAGACTTCGGAAAATTGTAGGCGAGCAACGATCCATAAGCGTCGCCATCACACCTGCCGGCAATCCAGCCAATCATGTTGTTGCGATTCGAAGGCGTGAACGGAAGAATCTCGACGAACTCGACGCCTTCCTTTTCACCGGGCAGTTGCATCAGGACGAAGTAGGGCTCGATGGATTGCTCCGCCGCCGGTTGCTGTTTGTCCGCACTGGGTGTTACCTGGCGGGCTACATTCCATAAGTCTTCGCGCTGAAAGAACGAGTTGATGTCTTGCGTGTGATAGAGAGCATAGACTTCGGCCTGCGTCTTGATCAGGGTCTCAGGATAGCGGACATGCGCGCGCAAATCGGCCGGCATTTCGTTTTGATCGTGAAAGAGCGCCGGGAAGATCGCGCGATAACTTTGAATCAATGGATCGGCGGAATCGAACACATAGAAATTCGTTGTGCCGTTGTAAGCGTCGACGACGACTTTCACGCTGTTGCGAATATAATTGACGTTCTTATCAGCCGCCTGGTAGTGCCGCGAGTACGGATAGTTTGCGCTTTCGGTGAACGCGTCAATGATCCAGAACAGCCTTCCTTCGGAACTCACCACCATATAAGGATCGTTGTCATAAACCAGGAATGGCGCGATTCCATCGACAATTTCGCGGATGTTCCGATGGATGAGCGCACGACTCGACGGAGTGACATCGTCTGAGAAGGGCAGTTTAGTGAGATCGTCCAGGGCCCACGCGAGCAGCCATCGTTTGAAGAAACCACCCAGCACGATACCGCCAGTGCCTTCATACGCGGTGAGATTGTTGGTTTCGCCCTGCGGATAGTTGAACTCCATCCGTTTCGTCTTCACGTAAACGCTATCGCCTGTTTCCTGTCCGTAATAGATTTCAGGCCGAGTGACTTTTATCTCGGGAGCGTTGGATTCGACCGGCATGTTGGACACCACGAACTTCGGCATGCCTTCGGAATCGAACCCGTTGGCCGTATTCATCGTGATGCCATAGCCGTGGGTGTAAATTAGTTTTTCGTTGACCCAATTGCGCGAAGATTCCGGCAGTTTCCCGACGTTAAGCTCTCTCGTGCCAATCATCATCTGGCGCTTCTGTCCGCCGACTACATATCGATCTACATCGACGTCGGTGAAATCGTAGTAAGTGCGAATCGCCTGAATTTGCTGCAGGGTATCTTTCAGGGCGCGCCAATCCCAGAGCCGAATGTTGTCCAGCGTCGCGCGATTGCCTTGCAGATCGGCGCTGTCCGCGGTGGTATTCGCGTCGAAAGCCCTCGTTTCGATGCGCTCGATTCCGAAAGCAAATCGCGTCGCGGCAATATTGTGAGTGATGTAAGGGGCCTCGCGCCCTAACTCGTTCGGCTTGACGATAAAACTGGTGACGTAAGCAGGAATGATAACCGCGCCGATCACATAAACCACGACAGGAATCGCGAGTGCCGCGATCAGCAATCTAAATTTTCGCACCGCAAAGCCGTTGATGAGGCAAATCAGCGCAGCGAGCAGCAGGGCCACAGCGACCCAGACAAAAGCCGGCAGCAAATGGTTCGCTTCGACGTAAGTGACGCCGGAAAATGTCTGGTGATCTTCCCAGAGATATGGATAGCGAGAAAGGATGAAACGCAAGGCCAGAATTACCAGCCAGCAAGCGAGCGGCACAGATACTGTGGCCAGGCTAATCTTCCGCGCTTTGGCTGAATCGCCGGACGTCGCCAGCCCTTGCTGGGTCATCGCCAGGGCCGCGTAAATAATCGCGGCCACTAAAATGATGAACGAGAGCGTGAGCAGCCACGAGCTAATTGCGTCATAGACCGGCAGCGTGAAGAGATAAAAGCCCACCGGCTTGTTAAAGATGGGGTCTGATTGACTGGTGGCAACTTGATGAAAATAGAGGGCAAAGCTTCGCCATGATTCGCGCATCCCAAACGCGAAGATTAAACCTGCGGCGATCGACACGAGCCATGCCAGCGGACGCAGCACCCGCGCGGGCGAGAAATTGACTGGTTGTTGATTGATGAAGACAGTACGGCGATCGAATGAAAAGGACGAGAAGGCGCGCCCAATTAACCAGAATGCGCTGCGCAGTATCCCTATTGTGAGAATCAGGAAGACGAGAAATATCTGGAGCTTGGCCCTGAAGATGAACCAAAAAATGGATGCATATCCGAGCGAACCAAACCACGCCGCCGACAAGTAAATCGAAACCGAGCGTGCGGCAATGAAAAAGAGAACTACGATCGCGACCAGTATCAGCCATTTCCATCGACCCCGCCGCGGTTTCTTCGGTGTTACGTCGATGATGTCGCCTTCGCGATCAAATGAAATGGGCGTGCTCATGCGCGGCTAGCATACGCTCAAAATATTCATCCTCAAAAGACCAAGCTCGACTTTCGATCGTCTTAAGAGAGTCCGGCTGACGAAAGGACGTTTTCGCGGGGAAGGATTGAAACTAATTGCGTTGGCCTTGCGTTGGACAGAATGATAGACTGCCGTTTCGTTTAGGTTGCTTCGAATGCTGACAGAAGGAACGATTTTACAAGGCCGATATCGCATTGTCCGCCAGCTGGGACAGGGCGGAATGGGGGCCGTGTACGAGGCCATCGACGAGCGGCTTGATACCGTGGTCGCGCTCAAGGAAACGTTTTTTGTTGACGAAAAACTTCGCAAACAATTCGAGCGGGAAGCGCGCCTGCTGGCCCGGCTTCATCATCAGGCATTGCCCCGCGTCAGCGATCACTTCAATGAAGGCGATGGACAATTTCTGGTGATGCAGTTCATTGCGGGCGAGGATCTCTTTGAGATGCTAAACGCGCGCAAAGCGCCTTTTCCCGAGGACGAAGTCGCGCGCTGGGGCGATCAGCTTTGTGACGCGCTCGATTATCTTCACACGCAAGATCCGCAAATAATTCATCGCGATATCAAACCGCAGAATCTTAAGCTGACCTCGCGCGGGCAAATCGTGTTGCTGGATTTCGGGCTGGCCAAAGGGTCCGTAGGGCCACTTACCGCGGTCACAACTTCGGCCAGCATCTTTGGCTACACGCCGAACTATGCACCTCTGGAACAGATTCAAGGCAAGGGAACTGATCCGCGCAGCGACATTTATGCGCTGGGCGCGACCCTCTATCACCTGGTCACGAACGTCAAGCCGCCGGACGCGCTGAGTCGCGCGGGAGCTGTCGTCAATGGTCAGCCCGATCCATTGCCCCTGGCTAGTCAGGTCCGCAGTGACGTTGGCCCAGGATTATCGAATGTGCTCGACAAAGCTATGTCGCAAAAACGCGACGATCGGTTCGCGACCGCGACCGTGATGCGCGACGCTTTGCAGGCCGGCGAAGCGGGAATAATGGGTGAAGAGACGCTAATAACACCCGGCACTGTTGCGCATTCCGCGGCACATACCGTTTCATCAGAGAGAGCAACCCGACTGGTCGGCGATCAAACCCAGCGGATGAGTTCGCCGTCGCACTCCAGCGAAGCGCAGACGTTGGTTGCCGGAGAGGCGACGAACGTGCGGACAGTTACCGGCGGCCCGGCGGCATTGGCCCAGGCGCCGTCGCGAACAAGCTGGCGGCCGATTGCCGCGGCAGGGGTTGTTTTGATTTTACTCGCCGGCGGCGCAGCAGGATTCTTTGCGTATCGTCGTCACCAGGCCTCACAGGCGATTCCCACGCCGGTGCAAACTGAATCGCAACCTGTGCAGTCTTCGCAGCCGAACAACACTTCGGCGCCGGCGACGGAATCGACCCAGCCCGTTGATACTGCCAGGACGAATGAGACGAAGACTGATAAGACAAAGACTGAAACTCAACGTAGTGCAGTAAAGAAGCCTGACCCGAAAGAAGAAGACGCGCTCAAGAGCTCTCCCCCGCCGGAGACTTCCGACCCGGCGCATCAAGCGCAAGATCCGAATCGTCGTGATCGAACTCCCTTACCCGGACAGCCGCCTTTCAGTCCAAATCGCCCGCCGCCGCAGGACAGGCGACCCCCGCCGGGAACAATGCCGGAAGTCAGAGTGCTGCCCAACGGCGGACGCATAATCAAGAATCCGGATGGCACAACCGTGATCATTGGCCCAAAAGGAAAAACCAGAGTCATTACGCCCGGCGAAAAACCGAACCGAACTCGAAACGAAAATCATCCTTAAGTCTGCTGGTCGCAGTCATAAGTATTTACCATCTAGTGCGCGCCGTCCTTCCAAATTTTGAGACCCGGAGTTGAGATGAATAATAGAATCAGAACTCGTGTCGTTTGCTTTCTTGCCGTAGCCGCCGTCGGTTTGGTCTCTCTTTTCCAGCTTAGCTCAGCTCTGGCCAGCAAGGACGCAGCGCCGGCAACAGTCGTTCATGTCACGCCACCCGCACCCGTGTTTGATGACGCAAAGCGCCTGGATGAATTGGCGGCGCGGCGCAAACACGTGGCCGCGGCGATCGGACCAGGCGCGATGTTGGTAATGTTCAGCGCTGAGCCTCGCGTTTACACCAACGACGTCGATTACGCTTTCCGGCAAGAGAACAATCTTTTTTATCTCACGAACCTTAATCAAAAAGGTGCGACGCTCGTGATGATGCCGGGGACGCAATTTCCGGAGATACTTTTTCTGCCCCGGCGCAATCCCGCGGCCGAAACGTGGACCGGTCACATGTATAGCGCGGAAGAGGCCGAGCATCTTTCGGGAATCAAAGAAATCTGGGCCGCCGGCGAATTCGATCCGTTCATGAAAGCGGTGCGCAACAAACAAGCTTATCTGCCGAGGCCGGAAAATATTTTGATGTCGAGTTCACGATTGGCAGCGGGTTCTGCCGGCAATGATTTGAGTTCGCTTGCGACCGTTTGTCTCATCGCCGCGCCAGACCAGGGCGAGAGCCGTGAGTATCGTCAGGAGCAACGCTTTGCGAGCGACTGGAAAACGGTGGCGGGCATAACTATAAGAACAATCGCGCCAGTCTTCGCTGAGATGCGCGCCAAAAAATCCGCGATGGAGCTCGAGATCCTTCAGCATGCGATCGACATCAGCATCGAAGCGCATGAGCGCGCCTGGGTCGCCGCCGCCAACGCGAAATGGGAATACGAAATCGACTCGGAAGTCGCGCGCGTTTTCAAACTTCGCAACGCAGACAATTGGGGTTATCCCGACATCGTCGGCTGTGGCGCGAACGCCACGACCCTGCATTACGAAGAGTCGCAATCACCGTGCAAACCCGGCGATTTGCTGTTGATGGACGTCGGCGCCGAGTTTGGCCATTACAGCGCAGACGTCACGCGCACGACGCCGGTCAACGGAAAGTTCTCGCCGGCACAGACCGCGATTTATCAAGTTGTTTATGACGCGCAGGAAGCGGCGGCCCACGCTGCGAAACCCGGAGCTGGTCTGAACGACGCGCACCAGGCATCGCTCGCAGTGATCAAAGCGGGGTTGCTGAAGCTGGGTTTGATTACTGACGTCAATTCTGATCAGTACCGCATGTGGTTCATGCATGGAAACGGCCATTGGTTGGGAATGAATGTGCACGATGTCGGCGGTGGCGCGCGCTTTGAACCCGGGATGACATTCACCAATGAGCCGGGAATCTACATTCGGCCCGATGCGTTGGACAATTTGCCTAAGACGCCGCAGAACGACAAGCTAATAGCCGCGATTCGTCCGGCGTTCGAAAAATATAAAGGGATCGGCGTGCGCATCGAAGATGACATGGTAATCACACCCGAAGGCGCGAAGTGGATGACTGCCGCTCTGCCGCGCAGTATCGCAGACATTGAAGCGTTCATCGCCAAAGCTCGGCGTGAACATCTTCCTTAGTTTATCGACTACTAATCCAAAAACATGAGAATCAATTCTGTTTCAAGAACACGAGCCTTCATTGCCGCAGCTTTCTTATTTAGTCTGGCAATAGCGGTTAATGGCCAGCAGCAGGCCGACAACACTTACATCGAAGCGGCGACTGTGTGGCAGCAGTCAGCGGGTGAAGCGCGTGCGCTCGAGTGGCAGACCTACGTGTTGGCTCACATGTTGCTCGATCGTGATCTGCGCAATCATCGCATTCGCATGCGGCGGGCGATCATCGTCGATGTCGATGAGACGATCCTCGATAACAGTCGTTACCAGGGGATGCTCATTAAGAAAGGCGTGAATTATCCGGACGGCTGGACCGATTGGTGCAATCGCGCCGAGGCAACGCCGATTCCGGGCGCGCTCGAATTTCTGCGCTATGCACATTCACGCGGCGTGCGCGTTTTTTATGTGACAAATCGAAAGATTGCCGAAAAGGACGGCACGGCGCGGAATTTGAAAAACGTGGGATTTCCTGAAGTAAATGACGAAACTCTGCTGGTGCGAACCGACCCAAAGAGCGATAGCAAGCAGCCGCGGCGTGACTCGATCGATAAGCGATATCACGTCGTCCTGTTGATGGGTGACAACCTCAACGATTTCTCTGATGTGTTTGAGAAAAGCAAGACAGTGGCGAGCCGGCTGGACGCGACCGAGAAAAGCAGATCGCAGTTCGGAACTCACTTCATCGTGCTGCCTAATGCGATGTATGGAGATTGGGAGAATTCGGTCTACGACTACAACTTCGATTTGTCGTCGAAAGAGAAGCAGGCCAGGCGACGAGCCCTATTAAAAGATTAGTTTAAAGAGGCGGGCGACCGGCTGAATTCGTTTAGACGGCGGACTTGTCCGCCGCGATTCGTCGGCACAAGTGCCGACTCTAAACTCTATCCGTAATCCAACATGGCGGCGGGCAGTAGCCCGCCTCTAAACGACTCAGTGACTATTCTGCTTCTTCGCTGACTCCACCACCTCTTCCTTAATCTCTCCTTCGATCCGCTCGGTCTTAATATCAAGTCGCAGATGATCGTAGATACTCATGTATTGATTTGCGATCCATACCAGCGCAAACAGGGCAATCAAGTAGCCTCGCCAATCAGCAAATAATAGTTTGAAGCGAGTGATAACTAGAAAAGCCGCCGCGATGTAATGGCTGAAACAGTATTCGCAGGTGAACAGGTAGAAAAACTTTCGTTCGTACCAACGCCCGCAATCCTGGCTGCGCCTTTTGCAATACTCACGCGGTTCGCGAAAGACCTCTTCATGCGTGACAGTCCAGGCTACGCACGCGATTGGGATCGCCAACACAAATAACTCGATAATTTGAAACCGAAGCGGAGACATGTTCGACCAGGTGAAAGTTTAGAAGTCCGGCGAGGGCGCTGACGGTTGGTCAGTTTTCTTGATTTCAGCGTCCAGCTTGCTGAAGAACTGTGCAGCCAGCATCTTCGCGGCGGCTTCGATCATCCGCTGGCCCACTCCGGCGATTACTCCGCCGACTTGCAGATCACCTTTGTAGGCAATCGCGGTTCCACCGTCGACGTCCTGCAGATCGAAGTCGCCGGTGCCTTTTACAAAGCCGGGCCCGCCTTTACCGTCGACAATCATGCGGTAATGCGACGGCGGTTGCATGTCTTCAAGACGCACGTTGCCTTTGAATATTCCTTTCACTGGACCAACGCCCGCTTTCATCGTCGCGACGTAAGTATTGTCGGCGGTCTTGTCGAGCGACTGGCAACCGGGAATGCATCGTTGCAGGATTTGAGGATCGGTGAGCGCTGCGTAGATGCGATCGCGCGGGGATTGAATTTGGTAAGTGCCTTCGATCTTCATCAGATATCATCCACAGATTACGCAGATTCCACAGATAAGAAAAATACTTAGCCACAAAAAAGCACAAAAGGCACAAACAGGAAGCCACCCCAAACAGATATGGATCCGGAGTTGTTTTTGTGCTTCTTGTGCCTTTTTGTGGCTCGTTCTTATCTGCGTCCTCTGCGGAAATCTATCCAGCTCGTCCCAAAGCAGACTCGATTGCGCGCTTCGTGTACACCGCAGCGAGATGCCGCCGGTAATCCGCCGACGCGAAAAGATCGCCGTTGATATCCACACCGTCAGCCGCGTGCGCAGCCGCGTTCGCTATCGTTTCGTCATTCAGTGCCGCGCCGTTCAATGCGGACTCTACGGCGCTTGCGCGATAAGCTTTCGCAGAGACGCCGGTGATGCCAATGCTTGCGCGCTCACACTTGCCGTCTTTCATTGAAAGGTTTGCCGCGACACCTACAACTGCGAAGCCGGAAGCGGGATGATGCATCTTCACGTACGCTTGCGCGGAGCTGCAGTTCGTCTTATCGATGCGAATCTCGCGCAGGATTTCGCCCGCCTCGAGCGCCGTCGTCAGCAAATCAACAAAGAAGTCGCCGGCTTTGATCGTGCGTTCACCATTCTTGCCCACTGCGACGAGGTCTGCATTCAAGGCAATGATGGCCGCGGGCCAATCGCCGGCCGGGTCAGAGTGCGCAACGCTGCCACCGATCGTCCCTTTGTTTCTTACCTGCACGTCGCCGATGTGGCTCGCGCATTCGGGCAGCAGTGGGCAAATCGTTTTCAGCAGATCAGACGATTCGGTTTGATAGTGCGTGGTCGCCGCACCGATGCGAATCTGGCCGTCCTCTTCACGAATGTACGCGAGATCTTTGATGCGGCCGATGTCGATAAGCAGCGGCGGCTGCATCAGGCGCAGCTTCATCGCCGGAATCAGACTGTGTCCCCCGGCGAGAATTTTCGCGTCTTCATTTTGCGCGAGCAGCGTTAGCGCTTCGTCCAGTGTGTTCGCGCGTTTGTAATCGAATTGACCTGCAATCATGAGAATCTCCTTTTTGGAGTGCGGCGACTAGTCGCCGCTTTCGAAAGCGCTGACAAGTCAGCGCACTCCAAATCTACGCGTTAATCAATCTCCAAACGTTTTCCGGCCTGATCGGCATATCAACATGCTTTACGCCGTAAGGCGACAACGCATCGACAACTGCATTGACGATCGCCGGCGTCGCGCCAATCGTTCCCGCTTCACCGACGCCTTTGACACCGAGCGGATTCACCGGCGAAGGCGTCTCAGTCCGATCAGTTTCGAACCAGGGCATCTGCGAAGCTTTTGGTAACGCGTAATCCATTAGCTCGCCGGTGACTAACTGTCCCTGGTCGTCGTACACGACTTCTTCGTACAAAGCCTGACCGATCGATTGCACGATGCCGCCGTGGACTTGCCCATCGACGAGCAGCGGATTAATGACCTTGCCGCAATCGTCGACCGCGATGTAGCGCACGATCTTTGTCTCGCCGGTGTCTTTGTCAATCTCGACGACACAGATGTGGGTGCCGAAGGGAAACGTGAAATTCTTTGGCTCGAAGAAGTAAGTCGCCGATAGACCGGGTTCGGTGTCCGGCGGAAGTTCCTTGGCAATGTGCGCTATCAGGGCAATCTCTTGAATGCTCAGCGTCGACCTGCCTTCTGTGTCCGGCTCGGGCAGAGCGCCGGCGGGCGCTTCACCGACCGGCACGTCGGGTTCAGAAACTCCAGCAGCGGTGGTGGCGGCAGCTTGTCGAGAATACCGGCCGCCTTCAAAAGCCAACCCTGACGCTTCGCATTGCAGAATGTGCGCGGCAATCCGGGCAGCTTTCTCTTTCAGTTTTTGGATAGCCAGGAACATCGCGGTGCCGCCGACTGCGGTCGCGCGACTGCCGAACGTGCCGATGCCGTACTGCACGATTCCAGTGTCGCCGTGAATGACGGTTACATCGTTGAGGGCCACGCCGAGTTCATCAGCCGCGATCTGGGCGAAAGAAGTTTCCTGTCCCTGGCCATGCGGTGAAGCGCCGGTCATCACGGTAACTTTGCCGGTCGGTTCGATGCGCACGGTGGCGCTCTCCCACCCGCCGGCCGGCATCGCCTGTGATGGACCAAGCGCGCAGATCTCGACGTAACTCGATAAGCCGATGCCCATGATGCGGCCTTCGGCGCGTGCTTCGGTTTGATCGGCGCGCAGCTTTTGATAACCGGAAAGATCGAGAGCCCTGGCCAGCGCAGCTTCATAATTTCCGCTGTCGTATTCCAGACCCGTCGCGGTATGGAAAGGGAACTCGTCCGCGTTCGGAAAGTTCTTTCGGCGCACTGCTACAGGATCGAGATTGAGTTCGCGCGCGACGACATCCATGATGCGCTCGACCACGTAGGTCGCTTCGGGCCGGCCTGCCCCGCGATACGCATCGGTGGACATCTTGTTCGTGAAGACGCCCCTAACGTTCATCTGAATTGCGGGAATTTTGTAAGCGCCCGATAACATCAAACCGGTCAGCGTCGGAATCGCCGGCGTCAGAAGCTGATGATAAGCGCCGAGATCAGCCACGACGTTGTACCGCAATCCCGTGATCGTGCCGTCGTTCTTAACGCCGACTTCGATGGTGCCAACCTGGGCGCGGCCGTGAATCGTGGCTTGCACATTTTCGCGGCGCGACTCAATCCACTTCACCGGCTTGCCGAGCTGCATCGAGATCCAACCGAGCAGCGCTTCTTCGGCATAAACATTTAGTTTCGATCCAAAACCGCCCCCGACTTCAGGAGTGATCACGCGCAACTTGTTTTCCGGAATGCCAATCATCAGAGCGAGCTGCGTGCGCAGCAGGTGAGGAATCTGCGTCGATGACCAAACAGTGAGTTCTTCTTCGCCCGGAAAGTATCTGGCGAGCACGCCGCGCGGCTCCATGGCAATCGGGGCGAGCCTTTGATGGATCATCTTTTGCGAAACGATCTTGTCGGCGGACTTCATCGCCGCCTCAATATCGCCTTCACCCGACGTTAGTTTGTAAGCGATGTTGTCGCCGAAATTTTCATGGACCAGGTTGCCGCCTTCTGCGGCCGTCTCGACATCGACAACGGCCGGTAGTTCTTCGTAATCGACTGCCACCAGATCAACTGCATCGCGGGCCAGGTACTTGTCAGTCGCGACAATCGCAGCGATCGGATGACCGACGAACAGCGCCTTGCCGGTTGCCAGCACGCGATAATCAGGGACTTTCAAATCCGGCAGGGCCGCGGCGCAGGGAACGGGGCCGACATTCGCGATATCTTTTCCGGTGTAGATAGCGACTACGCCGGGTGCTTTCACCGCGTCAGTTGTGTCGATGCCGTTGATACGAGCGTGCGCGTACATCGATCGGACGAAAGCAACGTGCAGCGTCCCTGGCAGGCCGATGTCGTCAACATAATGTGCGAGACCTTTGATGAGGCGCGGATCTTCGGTGCGTTTGATTCCTTGTCCTACGTATTTGGTCATCAGACCTCCCTAAACTATGAAGCCCGTTTAGAAGCGCGTTTAGAGGCGGGACTTGTCCCGCCAACTGACTCGGCGGCCAAGTCCGCCGTCTAAACCGGGATCAAAATGAACGCTATGCGCTCGCTTTCTTCGCCGCGTACTCGACTGCCTCGACGATATGTTGATAGCCGGTGCAACGGCACAGATTGCCTTCGAGCCCGTGCCGAATTTCGTCGCGCGATGGATTGGGATTGCGATCGATGATTTGACTCGCCGCGATGATCATTCCCGGCGTGCAATAGCCACATTGCAAGCCGTGCTTCTCCCAAAAACCTTCCTGCACCGGATGCAGCGTGCCGTTGGTCGCGAACCCTTCGATCGTCGTCAGGTTCGATCCGTCGGCCTGGACCGCGAACATCGTGCATGACTTCACCGCCTGACCGTCGACGAGCACCGTGCACGCGCCGCAGATCGATGTCTCGCAACCGACGTGTGTCCCCGTCAGGTCCAGAACGTCACGCAGGTAATGCACGAGCAACATCCGCGGCTCGACTTCAGACCGATGATCGACACCATTGACGTTGATACTGATAGCTTGTTTCATCAGGGCTACCTCGTTTGGATTATTCGATTCAGAAAGGGAAACTTTGCGGAAAGTTTTCTATGCCAGTTCGTGATGAAAGTCAATGAGGAAGCTTGAAAGATCTTGATTATCGTTTAGATGGCGGACTTGTCCGCCGGTCCGTGTTTGCGCCGCACAAGTGCGGCTTCTAAACGATTTGGGTGTTGAGGTCTTGAGGTATTGAAATTACACGTCGCGTTATGAATCGCCGCTTCAAGCGATGTACGCTCCGCACCCTCTTCTAATTACTTCGACGGTTTCGGAAAAATGTCGCGCGGCACGCCTGGGAATGTCTTCATCACGTTTTTTACGAAAGTCGGGCTCGCGTCTTCAGGCCCAAGCGGATCGTTAGGATCGTCCGGCACTTTCGACAAATCTTTGACTTTCCAGCTGCCGTTCTCCAGGTGCAGCAGGTTTGGGCCACCTTCAGCCGTCGCGCGTCCGCCTTTGTCCAGCGGCGTTGTGTCCACCCAAGACCAGCCGTTATGAACTTTCAGGTAGTTAACCTGAAACAGAACCTGTTGATTGCCGCGCAGAGCATCCATGATCGCTTGCCGCTCATCGCTGCCTTTTGCCGGCGTGTGCAGCTCGTCGCTTGTTTGGGCGCCACCGCTGGCTGTTTCGTTCGAATGACTATCGGGTTGGTTTGTCGTCGCCGCTTGATTTGAAGCTGGGCTTGTACTCGCGAGCGACGGTGACGCGCTCGTCGAGTTTGTTTGACTAGTCGATTTAGACAGTGAACAGCCCGCGATAAAACTTACCGAGGCCGCGACGATAACCAGGGTGAGATGTTTCATCGCTCGGTTATACGGTCGCCTTGTGAATCTGTCGCTTCAAGCGATGAATGCCGCGGCGCGCTTTTTTGAGTGCCGCGTGATCGTGCGCGGTTAGCGCGTCGTCCCGCTTGGTTTTCAGCGTCTTAATGCGCAATTTGATCGAAGCTTTATCGACACCGACGACTTCGTGATGCTCGTGCATGTCGATGTTCAGGGCTTTACAGAGAGCTACGATCAAATGCTCCTTATTCAATTGCGTGTAACCCTGGACTGCTTCGTGCTCGATATCTTTCGCGATGTCGCGCAGCTCGGCGAGCGTCTTATGTTTCAGTTCCTGGTGTGTATAAGCCATCTCTTTTCATCCTTAAATAGTGTCAGAAGCCCGCGCGTAAGCAAGGGCAACTTACATTAGCGTGCTTCTGGCGCGAATTGCCCTCGCTTACGCTCGGGCTTCTGACACTTGCTTTTGTGGACCTACTTTGAAATATCATGGCCCGTAACGAAATGTCGAGCAGACGTCCACTGAGAAAAGTGCTGGTCCGCGTAATCTCGCTGGTCCTCGCGTTGGTGATCTGCGCGGTCCTCTACGATCTTTTCTTTCCGCGCACGACGCACATGCGCGAATTCGATCCGGACGAAGTCGCGCGCCTGGAAACGGCGATGTGGCGATCTTATTACGAGAAGCAGCGCGTCCGGCTGTTCAATCAGGCGACCGAGCTGTTGCGTTCTCAATATCACATGACGCCGGTCAAATCGAATCTGGTTGCTTACTACGCAGCCGATGCGGCTTTCGTCTTCAAGGAAGGCAAGCAGCGATCGGATTACGAAAAGGCGCTGCCGGACTTGATCAAGTTTTACAACTTCGTCCACAACATGGGCGATATCGATTTCGATGTTAATAAGGCTGCGAAGCTGGAGCTTGAATGGTGGATTATTCATCGTCAACGAGCCCAACACCCGCCGGGCGATTTGGAGCGCGCCCTGGCGGAATTACAGGCCGAGCTTTATCGCGTCCCGGTCGAGCGCGTCATGGAACATGGAAGACTGCGAGCCGAGGCGATGACG
>Ga0193730_1000011_pt1 | contig 85402 bp, 71 predicted proteins | sample U1a1metaG_FD_144919 | JGI IMG/M metagenome (GOLD analysis project Ga0193730, IMG submission 144919) | Soil microbial communities from a riparian zone of the East river system, Colorado, United States - U1a1 | ecosystem: Environmental > Terrestrial > Soil > Riparian zone | place: USA: East River...
GCACGCGCATCTTGCGCGTGAACTCACGGGCGGGACGCCCGTGCCACTTTTTCACATTACGCAGTACCCCGCTCCTATCCTTAATGCGATCGCGCATGTTGCGTGATATATTTCGCGCGCCTTTTTCTTCAGCCATGATTGAACAACAAGCAGCTCGCGAGGAGCCCGTGCAGTGGGCCAAGGTCATTGATCACACTCGCTGCATCGGTTGCCACGCCTGCACGACCGCTTGCAAGTCTGAAAACGTCGTGCCGATCGGCGTGACGCGCACGTACGTCAAGCACGTCGACGTCGGTGTGTTTCCACAGGTGCGGCGCGCGCACCAGGTCACGCGTTGCAATCAATGCGCGCACGCGCCGTGCGTCACCGCGTGCCCGACGGCGGCGATGTTCAAGCGCGCGGACGGCATCGTCGACTTCGATAAATCGATCTGCATCGGCTGTAAAGCATGCATGGCTGCTTGTCCTTACGACGCGATCTTCATCAATCCCGAAGATCATTCGGCTGAGAAATGTAACTTCTGCGCGCATCGCATCGATGTCGGGCTTGAGCCGGCCTGTGTAGTCGTCTGTCCAACCCAGGCGATCCTGATCGGCGATATGAACGATCAGACTTCTTATGTGGCGCAGATCGTCAATCGCGAAGCAGTGAATGTGCGACGGCCTGACAAAGAGACGCTGCCGAAGCTTTTTTATAAAGGCGCGCACCAGGCGACGCTCGATCCGCTGGCCGCGCGCCGTCCCGAAGCCGGACTTTTCATGTGGAGCGAGCAACGGCAATCAAGTGAGCATGTCGTTTCCGGCAATCCGACTTTCAGCAACACATCGGCCGCGGCCCTGCTGAGTTACGACGTGGCGCATACGATTCCCTGGGACTGGCGCGTGAGTCTGTACACGTGGACGAAAGGAATCGCGAGCGGAGTTTATCTGGTCGCCGCATTGTTCGTACTTTTCGGATTTCTAAGAGCAGATAGTTGGTTATGGCTGTGGGTCACCCCGGTTGTCTCAGGAGCGCTGCTTGGAATCACAGGTGCGCTGTTGCTCTGGGACCTGGAACATCCGGCGCGCTTCTATATGATCTTCACGCGACCCCAGTGGAAAAGCTGGTTGGTGAAGGGCGCGTTCATCATCGCGGGATATTCGCTGGTATTGGCTCTACACTTTATCGCGAGCCTTCTTGGATCTAAATCGCTGCAAAGCTGGTTGATAATCCCCGGCATTCTCTTGTCGATTCTGACTGCCGTCTATACCGCATATCTTTTTGCCCAAGCGAAGGCTCGTGACCTCTGGCAAAATCCGTTGCTGCCGCCGCACTTGCTGGTGCAGGCACTACTGCTCGGGTCTGCCGTACTCTTACCGATTGCGGCGCGCCTTGAGGGAACGCGTCCGTCGATCACATTCATCGAGACTGTCCCGCCACCAGTTGTCGCTTCGCTCTGGATACTGGCAATCACAAGCCTGATACACCTGCTAATGATCTGGGGCGAGGTGTCACTAACGCATCCGACCGCACACGCGCGCGTGGCAATTTGGGAGATGGTGCATGGCCGATACAAAAGCAATTTCTGGATCGGAATATTGCTGTCCGCTCTGGGCGGAGCGTTGCCATGGCTGGCGGTTCTTGGGTACGTCAACACGCCGATCGGCGTCGGCGGCGCGCCGCTGGCTTTGGTTGGACTAATGCTGTTCGAACACGCCTACGTGCAGGCGGGACAATCGGTGCCGCTGGCATGACATGCAGCGCCAGCCGGCAACTTACGCTCGTGTGCGATTGCAAATGAAGACTCACCGATCAGTATCGCGTTTTGGGCTTAGCGCCGGCCGTTTGCGGCGCGCGCCCGCGTCAATCTCAAAGATGGCGCTGGCCCTTGTAATGCTGATTGGGGCCGCGCTGGGCTGCGGTTCGTCAAACCCTGGCATCGATCGGATGCTTGATGCGAGAGACAAACACGCAGTCAGCGAAGCGCTGCGTGATCATGGATCGGTCAAAGCTGAGGAAGTGAAGTACATCTACGAGGCGACCAGCAGCTCAAGCGAAAACAGACGTCGCAATGCGGCGCGTCTCCTGATCACGACCGTCAAAGGCAACGCCGTCGAGTTGCAGCACAAGGCGCTTTTGGAAACGAGAGACGTCGGGGTCTGGGCGATCCTACTGGATGACCTTTCAGAAAAAGAGCCCGAGCTCGCAGGCAAACGGCCCGAGATGATCAAGGCGGCGCTCGGCCAACAGGACTCGGACACGCTGGCGGTTGGTTTGAGAGCCGGCGCCTTATCAAACTATCCCGGCGTTCGCGAACTGGCGCGCAAGTATCTGGATCACCCCGACGGCAAGGTGCGCGCCGCGGCGGTCAGCGGCCTGCTGCCCGATGACGTTCGCGAATTACTGCCGCGGCTGACTGAGATGATCGGGAAGGAGCAGGACGAAGACACCTTCATCCTGCTGGCCAAGTCGCTGATTCGCACGAATGATCCGAACGCAACCGACGTCGTGATCAAAGCGATCGAGCACTTGAAGGAAGCTCGCGATACCCTCTACCTGCACTTCTTCAACGACATGGCATTGTTCACTCCGCCTGATCCCGTGATTACCAGGTTTATGTTCACGCTGGTGCGCGGGAAAAGCACGATTCGAGATGAGGGCTTCAGCGTCTTCAGCCGCTGGGTCTGGTCGGTCAAGCGCGAACCGGATCCTGCATTTGTTCGAATTTGCATCGACGAGATCAAGCAGGGCAACCTCAGCACCGATCCGCGCCGCCAACCGGAAGCGAAGTCAGAACAGAACGAGTGCGAACAGATGCTGAGTTTCATGAATAACGGCAAGAACCCGATCGGCGACTTCGAAGACCGCGTGCGCGGGAAAGACGCAGTGGCGTTTGCCGAGAAGTGGTTGAAAGAGCACGGTGGTTAACGCCGCCTGAAGGTAAGAAGGTCAAACAGTAAGCATGAAAAGGGGCGCCCCCATGATTCGTATGCGGGCAGGATCATCAGCACCTTCTGTCTGAACCATGGACACCCGACGATCGAAAACGAGAGCAGTTTTGAAGAGCGCGATCGCGGTGACAATTCTGCTGGGAACGGTCCTGGCTTGTGCCCAGAGTACCGACAAGGAGGAATCCAAAAGCGGCCGGCTGAATTTTGTCAAAACGCTAAAATACGGAAACGTGGGGACGCATGGCAGCCAGGGTTGGTATGTCAGTGACCGCAACTTCTATGTAAATGGTAAACACTGGTCGCCGCCCGATATCAAAGTGGCCGACATCGCCGGCTGCAAAGCCAGCCCAAACACATCGGTTGAGGCTTTGAAATGCTACAGCTTTGCTGATTCGAAGGAAGCCGTCTTCGTTCTGCGAATGAAAGACGACACCCCTGAATGGATCACGGTTTCCGACGCGCCATACGGCAGCGGAGATAATTTGGGCGAATGGGTCGGTGATGGTAAGTGGCTGCTGTTTCGCGATTATTACTTCAACGTCTCTACTTCGGAACGAAAGCCGGTTAAGGGCTTGCCCGACGATCCCGGAAAATACTTTCGCGCGGCGTCGCCGGATTTAAAAACAGTTATTTACGAGGAGTATTGCTTTACGACTCGTTTAGATCTGCCGCAGGATGCGAAGCGAGACGCGGAGATCGAAAAGCAGTGCCATCAATCAAACGACCATATCGCGAAAGGCATAATTGCTTTTTGGCTGATCGACACAGAGACGGGCAATGTGAAACTACTCGAATTAAAGAAAGAAACTTACCCGAGCCTGGATCGTTCAAAGACCGGAACGGAATCAGGATTCAATGGAACCTTTGTCAAGATGCTCGTCTGGAAGCAAGACCATAGCGGAAAGGATCAGTTGGTATATCCAACCTCCGGCTGATGGTGGCACGCGCATCATGCGCGTGGACTTACGGGCGGACGCCCGTGCCACGTTTTTTCAATATTAGATACGTTCTGCGAATCCGTAGGAAACTGAAAGGACCAAAGATGATGATGAACCCCCGAATAACACGCGGTGCCCTGGCGCTGTTCCTGCTAATTGCCGCAGGTCTGGCTTGCGGGAGCGGCACCACCACGAGCGAAACCGACAAAGCCAACAAACTCGTGGATGAAGGCAACGCGGCGGTGCAAGACGCCAAGAAGTTCGTCGCTGACGCTGAAGCGAAGAAAACGCAAATGATGCAGACCGACGTCAGGCGGCTGGCAGAAGCGCGCGTTACCGCCGCGGAGTCGATCGCCGATTACGACAAGGCTGCGGCGAAGTGCAAAGAGGCTGCCCAAAAATATGACGAGGCGAGCCGGCTTCAGATCAACGACAAGTTCAAGGAATACCTGATCCTGAAAGTGAAGGAATACAACAAGCGCGGAGAAATGATCGAGACCGCGAAGGGCACTCCGCAGGCTTTGATCGAGAGCACCAATCGATCGAGTTTCGTGATTCGCGCGAATTCGAACAATAGTAAAGTCGACCAGCTGTATAAAGAAGCCGAGGATATTGGAGCTCAGGCCGACAAACTGCAAAAAGACAATCCGGACATGTTCAAGAAATCGTGATTGTGACTACTGGTTAATATGACTGGAGCGCAACCGTCCCGGTTGCATGCGATCGAGTCAGCAGGCTCGCAAGCGAGGATGCTTGCGCTCCGGTCATGGGTTCCCGTTATGGTCGCGCGAGTTGAATGGTTTAAGCGACAGTTCTCTTTCGAGCTGCCGATCGAGATGTTCGCGAACGTCGTTGAGCGCCTGCGCGGCACGCCGGCGCGTCTCGAAGAATTAACGCGTTCATTGTCACGCGAAGTACTGACGCGGCGCGACGGCGACAAATGGTCCATGCAGGAACAGGCTGGTCATCTGCTCGATCTTGAATCGCTGTGGATAAATCGTCTCGATGATTTTGAAGCGCGTCGCGATCCGCTGACTGCTGCGGATTTGACGAATCGCAAAACGCACGAAGCGAATCACAACGCCAACACGATCGAAAGCATTCTCGCCGCGTTTCGTAAACAAAGATCGGAATTCGTGCGGCGTCTTGATAACTACGACGAAGAGCTTGTGCAGCGCACTGGCTTACATCCGCGGCTGAATACGAGGATCAGAGTTATCGATCACATCTTCTTTGTGGCCGAGCACGACGATCATCATCTGGCGCGGATGAGTGAATTGAAGAGACTGTTTACAGGTTGAGACTTGCTACAACCGCCTGGAAACGCATGTTAGACTGATGCCATGGAGACCATTCAGTTATCGATAGACGAATCGTTGTTGGCTGAGGTGCAGCAGGCGACAAATGCTTTGCAGATGACGCCATCTGATTTCATCAAGGTCGCTTTGGAAAGGGCAGTGCAACAGCGTGAGATCATCGCCAAAGAACGACAGCACGCCGAGGCATATTCCAACCAGCCACAACGACCAGAGGAAATCGAGGAATGGCAGGATGAGCAGCACTGGGACGAGTCATGAAACAGGGCGGCGTTTATTGGTACACCTTTCGCGCTCCCAATAAGCGGCGTCCGGTGTTGGTCCTTACTCGCAATTCTGCAATTCCCTACCTGACCGGCATTACCGTAGCCGAGGTCACAACGACTATACGAGGAACTGCTTCTGAGGTGGTGCTTACTCCTGGAGACGACGGCATGTTTGCTGAATGTGCTGTGAACGCCGATAACATTCAAACGGTTCAGAAGTCGCAACTCGGCGAGTTCATTACAGAGCTATCTCGTGCACGAATGCGCGAGGTACGTGAGGCGATTGAGTTCGCCTTAGGATTCGATGCGCTCGCGCGACTTTAGTCGCGAATCAGAAATCAATGAGTACCGGCGGTAAAGCCAATGGATAAAACCCTAGAGACAGCCGCCGAGATTCGTCAGCAGTTAAGCGATCGCCGTCATAGCGATAGCACGGAACTACATTTTGAAGAGATTCTCAGCGCGGCCGTCTCACTTTCGCCGGGCGAAAGAGCAATGCTCGCAGATCACTTGCTCGCGAGTCTCGACGGTCCGAATCAAAAAGAGATTGACGCGGCTTGGGCTGAAGAAGCAGAACGAAGGATGCGCGAGATCGATGAAGGGAAAGTGGAACTGATAGACGGCGAGTTGGTGATGGAGAGATTGCGAGCGAGATTCAAAAGCAGCGTTGATAAGTAAAGTAGTATGACTGCGCCGGGCACAAAGCAAAAGGAAGAAAGCGCAAAGACAGATCACGGGCTTGCGTTGGTACCGCTTGGCACGGGCTACCACCAATCTCCTGACGTTTTGGCGCAAGGGCGCACCGTCGACACAGGACTGCTAGCTGAGTCGCTGATCTATTACGACAGAGTTCTCATTACCGTTGACAACCCGGTTCGCTTCTCTGACTTGATTTCGTTGCTAGTGCAACAGGGCCTAACTATCTCGGACATCATCTCATTGTTTCGCGACGGCACACTTCAAGTGCTCAATTTTGCCTTCACTACCAATCCCTATGTTGAATTCCGCGAAAGTGGACTTCATATTCACGGGCTGTACAATTTTCAAGATCAGGCAATGCTGAAGCCGAATTCGTTTGTTGAGCGATTTCTTGGCTTCGAGCCACTAAGAGGCTGCTTCACTGACCGTTCACAATACGATGATTTCTGCCACGCGCTGGAAGGTCGAGTTATCGAAGTCAAAGCGGACGATATCGGTGCGGCAGCGATCGATAACGCTTGGCAAGACTTTCTGAATCCTGAGCGCAACGAGTTAATGGCTCAACAATTGGTTAACGAGATTTACAGGATAAGACGCATGGGCAAACCGCCTAAGGTTAAAGTCACTGTGAATTCGAGCGACGACGGAACGCACGAAGTACGGTGGAATATCCCAATGGACCAACTCCCTGCGTTAGAAGCCGAAACTAACATCAAAGCAGCAGCCACGCTTCCGTTGTCAACAGCGGCGGAAGCGAATAAGTATCTTTGGGCATCAGACAGATCGAAATGCGATCTGTATTTGACGAGTCCCGTGAGTGTAGCTGTGGGTGACAAGCTCTTTGAAGCGTCTGATATCGGAGAGGTTTCTGGAACGACAATCCAAGATTTGGTTGAAAGCCTCGAAGTAAAAGTGGAATTCCCCGATTTGCGGAGATATATCAACGACGATCGAATCGATTTCGATCGAATCTTCGAAATTCGACGGAAGGGAAAGAAATTTAGGGAGTGGTTGCAGAGTGAGGCCGAGAGAGATCGTGATGCCATAATTGCTTACCACAACGAAGTTGCAAAAGAATCGGGGTTCGCCGGTATGGCGCGTCGCGGCTTGAAACTCTTCGGATTTGTCAGTGGAACTATCTTGGGCGGCGCCGTCGGCCACGATGCGGGTGCCGGTGCGGTTGGTGGAATCGCGGGACACTTAGCACAAAAAGGATTAGAAAAAGGCGTCGAGTATTTGTTTGACCTAAGCGCCGACTTAGGAACCGACTGGAAACCTGTGTGCTTTGGCGAATGGTATAAGGCCAAGATCGAAGGTTTGCTAGATAAAGACCGTTGAGGCTTCGAATTTGAGCAAAAACTATCCCGGACCATCCCGCATCCATCTCTCAGCGTTTCCACCGAAAGAGCGCTGGGATGATTGGACTGAGCTCGACTCGCAGGCCTGGCCGCGACGTAAAGAGCGGCATTACTCTTTAGTCCCGACGACTTGTTTCAACTGTGAGTCGGCTTGCGGCCTGCTCGCCTATATCGACAAAGACACAAATCAGATTCAGAAGTTCGAAGGCAATCCTGAGAATCCGGGGAGCCGCGGCAGGAATTGTGCAAAGGGCCCAGCCACACTTAATCAAATAACAGACCCTGATCGAATTCTTTATCCACTGAAGCGAAGCGGCAAACGCGGCGCCGGAAACTGGGAACGCGTGAGCTGGGATGAAGTTCTCGACGATCTCGCGTCTCGTATCCGCAAAGCGATCGTCGAAGATCGTCGCGACGAAATCATGTATCACGTGGGGCGGCCGGGCGAAGATGGATTCACAGAAAGAATTCTCGCGGCCTGGGGCGTCGACGGTCACAACTCGCACACCAACATTTGCTCGTCCGGCGCGCGCGAAGGTTATCAATTGTGGATGGGGCTCGATCGTCCCAGCCCCGATCACGCGAATGCGAAAGTCATCCTGCTAATCAGCGCGCATCTGGAATCGGGTCATTACTTCAATCCACACGCGCAGCGCGTGATGGACGGCAAAGCGAGCGGCGCCAAACTGATTGTCTTTGATACTCGGCTCTCAAACACGGCGACTCATGCTGACGTTTTCATCGCGCCCTATCCGGGATCAGAGGCAGCGATTCTTTTATCAATAGCCAACTACCTGATTCAGAACAATCTTTACAATCGCGAGTTTGTGAGAAGGTGGTGGAACTGGGAAGAATATTTAGAACAGAGATCAGAGATCAGAGATCAGAGGTCAGAGCCGCGTAATGAGGTCAGTACCGGGAGCTGTAGCGACCGGGTAGGCTTCGAAGACTTTGAGAGCGCTCTAAAGAAACTCTACGCAGAATACACTTTCAATTTCGCCGCGAAGGAGTCAGGTGTCGAGGCAAAAACGATCGAAGAGATCGCGAAAATCGTGGCGACGGCGGGAACCAGATTTAGCAGTCACAACTGGCGCAGTGTGACCTCAGGTGTAAGTCATGGCTGGACGGCCGCGCGCGCGCTGTTCATGCTGAACGCTTTGCTGGGCGCGGTGGCGACTGAAGGCGGCGTGTTTCCAAATGCCTGGAACAAGTTTGTGCCCAAGCCAATTCACACACCACCGCATCCGAAGATGTGGAACGAGAAAACCTGGCCGCGCGAGTTCCCGCTCTCGATGCACGAGATGTCTTTTCTCTTGCCGCACCTTTTGAAGGAAGGCCGCGGCCGCCTCGATACTTACTTCACCCGCGTTTACAACCCGGTATGGACCAATCCGGACGGCTTCTCGTGGATTGAAGCGCTCACCGATGAAAACTTGATTGGCTGTCACGTTGCGCTGACTCCTGTCTGGAGCGAAACCGCTTACTTTGCTGATTACATTCTGCCGATGGGCCTGGGGCCTGAACGGCACGACATTCATTCCTACGAAACACACGACGCGCAATGGCTCGGCTTTCGTCAGCCGGTGATGCGCGCGGCGCGCCAGCGCCACGGTGATGATGTCAATGACACGCGCGAAGTAAATCCGGGCGAAGTTTGGGAAGAGAACGAATTCTGGATGGAGCTGACGTGGCGCATCGATCGCGACGGCTCACTCGGCATTCGACAATTTGTTGAATCGAAGAAGAATCCAGGCACGCGACTGGGGGTTGACGAGTATTACGGCTGGATTTTTGAAAACTCAGTTCCGGGACTGCCTGAGAAAGCGGCGGAAGAAAAGCTAACGCCGCTTGAATTCATGCGACGTTACGGGTCCTTTGAAATTAACAAAAAGGTCGGCGCAATCTATGAAGAGAGTGTGCCGCATGAAGAACTCGATGACATTCGCGAAGATCATTTCCGTCGCATCTTCACACGCGCAGCGAAGCCTGCTTCATCGAACGTGGTTCCTGTTCCCAGCCCTGACGGAGATGAAGACGGGCGGCGCCTGGTCGGCGTGAGAGTCGACGGCGAGATTAAGCGTGGCTTTCCGACGCCCAGCGGCAAACTCGAGTTCTTTTCACAGACGCTCGCTGATTGGGGCTGGCCGGAATGCGCAATTCCGACTTACATTGCCAGTCATGTTCATCCCGAAAATCTTGAAACAGATCAAACGATCCTGATCTCGACTTTCCGTTTGCCGATCCAGATCCACACTCGCAGCGCGAACGCGAAATGGTTGAATGAAATCGCGCACACGAATCCGCTTTGGCTGCACACGAGTCATGCGGCGAACCTCGGGGTGCGCACCGGCGATCTGGTGCGCGTCGAAACTGAGATTGGATATTTCGTCGTGCGCGCCTGGGTAACTGAGGGCATCAAGCCCGGCATAGTCGCGTGCAGTCATCACATGGGCCGTTGGAAAGTTCATGAGGATGGCCAGAAGCAATTGATGGCCACGGTCCGGCTTGATCATGATGGTGACAAATGGGGCTTGAAAAGGGAACGTGGCGCCGGAGCTTACGAATCAACAGACAAAGACACCCTGAGAATCTGGTGGAATGATGTCGGCGTGCATCAGAATCTAACCTTCCCGGTGCATCCCGATCCGATTTCCGGAATGCATTGCTGGCACCAGGCCGTGCGCGTCCGCAAAGCGGATCCGACTGACACGTACGGCGATATTCACGTTGATACGGCAAAGTCGCACGAGGTCTACAAGAAGTGGTTAGCGGAAACACGCCCGGCAGATAAATATTCGCCAAACGGTGAACGCCGGCCCTACTGGATGCTGCGGCCTTTGAAGCCGGCTCGCGAATTTTATAAATTGCCATAGCCAATTTGTAAGGCAGGGCTGGTCCCTGCCCGGACCAAAGCGATTCGTTTGGGGACAAATCCCCGCCCGTACAGCCGTCACTAAGAATTCCATGTTCTTCAAACAATTCTATCTTGGCTGTCTGGCCCATGCTTCTTACCTGATTGGTTCCGATGGCGAAGCTGCGGTCGTCGATCCGCAACGCGATGTCGATCAGTACATCGACGAAGCGCGGACGCAAAACCTTAAGATCAAGTACATCATCGAGACGCATCTGCATGCAGATTTCATCAGCGGTCATCAAGAACTGACCGCTCGCACCGGCGCCAAGATCGTCTTCGGCGAAAAGGCGGGTGCCGCGTTTCCTCATCGCGCAGTCAAAGAAGGCGACGATCTGAACATTGGCCGCGTGAGGTTGCGCATCATGGAAACGCCCGGCCATACACCTGAAAGTATTTGCGTTCTGGTGATCGACACCGAAATCTCAGATGAACCACAAAAGGTTCTGACTGGCGACACGTTATTCATCGGCGATGTCGGGCGGCCGGACCTCGCCGGCGGCAAGGGTTACACGCCGCAGGAAATGGCCGGGATGATGTACGACAGTTTGCACGGGAAGCTACTGAAACTAAGTGACAGAGTGGAAGTTTACCCGGCGCATGGCGCGGGCTCGATGTGCGGGAAGAACCTCTCCACCGAAACATCGTCAACGCTCGGACAACAACGCCAATTCAACTATGCGTTGCAACCGATGACGAAAACTCAGTTCGTCAAAATGATGACAACTGATCTGCCCGAGGCTCCCGCCTACTTCGCCAAGGATGCCGAGATCAACCGCGCGGGCGCAGCGGCAATGGATCAACTGCCGCATCCTCAATCGCTGACACCTGCTGGAGTATTCAAGCGCGCAGCGGACGGCGCCATCATTCTCGATGTGCGATCGGCGGCTGAGTTTGGCGCCGGGCACGTTCCCGGCTCGCTAAACATTGGCCTCGGTGGGCAGTTTGCATCGTGGGCCGGCTCATTGATCGCGCTCAATTCCGCGATTGTTATCGTGGCTGAATCTGAAGAGAAAGTCAGCGAAGCTCAACTCCGGTTAGCGCGCGTCGGGCTGGAAAAAGTGGATGGCTTTCTGGCCGGCGGAATTTATGCGTGGGACCGAGATGGCTTTGACGTCGCGGCAGTTTCACAAATCTCAGTGTCTGAACTTAATAACTTGATTAGAACGCAAACCGATCTTCAGATAATCGATGTGCGACGGCCGCCGGAGTATCAAAGCGGACATGCGCCGGGAGCGATCCCTGCGCCGCTGGCAAAGTTGCGCGACGTGCTGCCGGCTCTCCAAATGGATTTGGCCAAACCGACAGCGGTCATCTGCGCCGGCGGTTATCGTTCCAGCGCGGCTGCGAGTATCTTGCAGCAGAAAGGCTTCGCGAACCTTTTGAATGTGACCGGCGGCACGACCGCGTGGATTAACGCGGGGTATGAAGTTGAAAAGTCAGTACCACCCGCGTCAGCGGGTGGGTCGTAGAGTCAACGTTATCGAAGGCAACTAGCTTGAGTCATTAACCATCCGCTCACGCGGATGGTACTGACCTCATTTGGAGCATCATGACCACCACTCAATTTCCCCGTCGCAATTTCCTATCCTTCGCCGGCAAGTCGCTCGGTCTCGCTGCTATTTCGTCATCGACAATTGCCGGCCTCTTGAAAGAGATCCAGGCTGCGACAAAATCTGTGGCGCATCTCACGCCGCAACAGGCGGCGATCGACGAAGACTACTGGTCGACGATCCAGAATTCGTTCACCGTCACCCGCGGCATCATCAATCTCAACAACGGCGGCGTGTCGCCCAGCCCGCGCCTCGTGACTGAGGCGTTGGTGCGTTACATCTGGCAGCAGGAGGACGCGACCGCGTACACGATGTGGCAAATTCTCGAGCCACAATCGGAAACGATTCGCACCGGACTGGCGGAACTGTTCGGCTGCGATCGAGAAGAAATTGCAATCACTCGCAACGCATCGGAATCGCTCGAGACGCTTTTGCTCGGGATGGATCTGAAGTCCGGCGATGAAGTCCTGACGACCACGCAGGACTATGGGCGGATGCTAACGACGATTCGTCAACGTGAACAACGCGAAGGCATTAAGCTCAACTTGATAAAAATTCCGATTCCACCAAAGAACATTGAAGAGATCACCGCGGCATTCGAACATGCGATCACGCCGCGCACTCGTTTGATTCAAATTGCTCATCAAATCAACATCACCGGTCAGATCACGCCTGTGAAAGCCGTCTGCCAGATGGCCCGCCGTCACGGAGTAGAAACGATCGTCGACGGCGCTCATTCATTCGCGCAGTTCTATTTCAAACAGCCCGATCTGGATTGCGATTACTTCGGCACCTCGCTGCACAAATGGCTCTACAGTCCCAAAGGCACCGGGCTTCTTTTCATCAAGCGCGACAAGATCGCGAAAGTCTGGCCGCTCTTTGCCGCCGAAGAAAAACAAAAAGGCGACATCAGAAAGTTCGAAGAGATCGGCACGCACTCAGCCGCACCCAAGCTGGCGATCGGTGAATCTCTTTTGTTTCATAACGGCATCGGCGGCAAACGCAAAGAAGCGCGGCTGCGTTATCTCTCGCGCTATTGGATGGACAAACTTAAGGATGTACCGAAAGTTCGCTTCAATACTTCCTTCGATCCGAACCAGATGTGCGCGATCGCCAACGTGCAGATCGAAGGACTCGATCAAGGGAAGATCGGCAGTTATCTTTTCAGCAAGCATCACATCTTCACGACGCCAATTGTCCATGAAGAATTCACGGGCATCCGTATCACGCCAAATCTCTATACAACGCTCTGGGAGCTGGATCGCTTCTGTGAAGTTCTGGCGGACGTCGCTCGCAAAGGCATCCCCGCCTGACATCGAATGACTGTTCGTTGGACCCACATCACGATCAACTGCAGCGACATCGACGCTTCAGTCGCTTTCTATACGTCATTCTGCGGTCTGACGATCGTGCGCGATCGCCGAATCGAGGGTCGTCACAACGTCTGGCTGGGCCCGGCCACAAAAATCAATGAAGATCCAACCTTCGTTTTAGTAATCGTGCAAGACGAAGTCAAAGCGCGGCTCGATCACTTCGGTTTCCAATGCGATTCGCGCGCAGAAGTTGATCGGATCGCTGAACTCGCCCGCCAGCAAGAAATCCTGGTTGAACCGCCGGTTGATATAGGTGGCGTAGTCGGCTATTTCACGATGGTGCGCGATCCTGATGGCCATCTGGTTGAGTTCACTTTTGGTCAGCCGCTGAAGGGGTTGTAAGGCATGAGCGAAACAGTGCCTCAAGTTGTTGTTATCGCGGGTCCTAACGGCGCGGGCAAGACGACGCTCTCGCCATTTCTTCTGCGGGACAAGCTAGGCCTTTTGGAGTACGTAAACGCAGATCCGATCGCCCTCGGTCTATCAGCGTTCGACCCCGGAAGCGTTGCCATCGAGGCAGGTCGCGTGATGCTGAAGCGCCTGGGCAGTCTAGCTCAGCAGCGTCGCACGTTCGCGTTCGAGACCACGCTAGCCGCGCGATCCTATGTTCGACGGATCGAAGGCCTTATTGATGCCGGATATAAATTTCAGCTTATGTTTATTTGGCTGAGAAGTGCTGATCTAGCTGTCGAGCGCGTTCGAGAACGAGTCCACGGGCGGGCATCATGTGGCTGAAGAGTCATTCGCCGGAGATATGATGCTGGACTGGAAAACTTTGGGAGACTCTATGCACCATTGGCCGATGCATGGTCCGTGTATGATAATTCCGAATCGCCGGCCACGACGCCAATAGCATCGGGATAGAAGAACAAAACGACAGCCGCGGTTCGTGATGAAGCTTCATGGGCGGATTTTCAGCAAACAAGAACATGAGCAAGCAACCAAAAGAAATTCTCACAAACGACTATTTCGCCGCGAATGCGATCGAGATCGGAAAGGTTTTCCAGCGAGCGGTCAATGACGCGCTAAGAATGCACAAACGACTCGGTAATCCGATTGCGGCCTGGCGAGACGGTAAAGTCGTTATTATTCCACCTGAAGAGATCAATGTGCCGCCTGATGACTCCGAAAGAAAAAGCTAACTCATCCGAACCCTTCCACGCCGGTTATGTCGCGCTCATCGGCCGGCCCAACGCGGGCAAATCGACTTTGCTGAACCGGTTGGTCGGTGAAAAGATCGCCGCCGTCTCTAACAAGCCGCAAACGACACGCTTCAGAATTCTCGGGATAGTCACGAAACCCGAAGGCCAGATTGTTTTGGTTGACACGCCTGGAGTCCACAAGCCCGGCTATGAACTGAATCGTCGCATGATGGTCGCCGTGCACGAGGCTTTGCTCGGCGTTGACCTGGTTTGCCTGATCCGCGACGCGTCCGCGGCGACCGGCAACGGCGATCGCTTTGTACTCGATCTGGTCAAGCAATCCGCCCAGCCCTCGCTGCTGCTGCTTAACAAGAGCGACAAGCTAAAAGATAAATCAAAGCTGCTGCCTTTGATCGAGTGGTACCAAAAAGAGCATGAATGGAAATCCATTATTCCAATTTCGGCCTTGAAGGGCGATCAGATCGAGCAGTTGTTGCAGGAGATGCTTGACCACTTGCCGGAGAGCGAAGCGTTGTTCGGCGAAGATGAATTAACAGATCAGCCGATCCGCGCCCTGGCAGCCGAGATTGTCCGCGAAAAAATTCTCGAAACAACCGGCGAAGAAATTCCCTATGTCACGGCCGTGGTGACCGAGCAATGGGAAGAAGTGCGCGAAGACTTCACGCGCATCCATTGCGTGATTTTTGTCGAGCGCGAATCACAAAAGAAAATCGTCATTGGTCACGGAGCGCAGCGTTTGAAGCAGATCGGCATGCGCGCGCGGCGCGAGATTGAGAAGCTTCTGGGCCATCGGTCTCACCTCCAATTGTTCGTCAAGGTCGAAGCTGACTGGCGCGAACGCGACCATCTGCTTAATGAAATGGGAATCAAGTGATGGCCGCGCCTACAAAGAGCTGGGCTGCGCTTGATGCGATTGCGACCAACCAGTCCCGCGAAGCGATCGAGTACGGCTTGATGGAGGCGGGCGCCTTGGGGACCGAAACGACGGTTGCTCCTGATGATTGCTTCAATGTCCGCGGCTATTTCGATACTCCACCTGACATCGAGTTAGTCCGCGCGGAATTGATCCAGGCTTTGAAGATTCACGGACAGTTCACGTCTTCTTCGCTGAGTCTTAAAACATCAGAGGTTGCCGACCGCGATTGGCTGGCGGAGTGGAAGAAAAGCTGGCAGCCAGTCAAAGTTGGCCGATTCATCATCGCGCCGCCATGGATCGAGTCCCTACCGCTCACATCGGCAAGTGGATCGGATGGACCACCAATCATCATTCGCATCAACCCGGGAATGGCTTTCGGCACCGGCACGCACGAGACGACGCGACTTTGCTTGAAAGCGATTGAAAAATATTTTCAGGGCGGCAGCTTTCTGGATGTCGGCACGGGGACCGGGATTCTGGCAATCGCCGCGGTAAAGATCTCGCCCGACGCGCGCATTGAAGCCTGCGACCTCGACGCGGAAGCGATCGAAATCGCGAAAGACAATGCGCGTTTGAATGACATCGCTGATCGAATCGATTTCCGCGTTGGCAGCGTAAATGACGAAACAGAGTCGGCTGATCTGATTTGCGCGAACCTAACGGCGCCGGTGATTGTTGAATTGCTGCCGGCGTTACTCGGGGCGACCTGTGGGCGGCTGGTGCTTTCAGGAATTCTCGACTCGCAGATTGAGATGGTTAAGTCGCGCTTGATCGAGTTGGCGGTCGTGGATTTTGAAGTTGATCAAGATGGGGAGTGGGCAGCGCTGGTAATTTGACGAGAATAACTGGAATTCGTTTAGAGTCGACACTTGTGCCGACGGACGGGACAAGTCCCGCCTCGAACCGATTGCGCAGGGATTTGGTATGACTCGTCGCAGGTTTTATGCATCGCCGCAAGCATTCGCGTCCGACGCTAAGTCTGTCACGTTGACCGCGGAAGAAACGCGACACCTGCGCGATGTGTTGCGCCTGAAAAGCGGCGAGGAAGTTTACGTTTTCGACGGCAGGGGTCGAGAGGTGCGCGGCACAGTTCAAAGCATCACGCGCGACTCAACTGAAGTGTCCGTCGGCAGCGAAGTTGATCCGGCACAACCCGAGTCACCGCTTAGATTAACGCTGGCCGTTGCGCTACTGAAGGGCGAGAAGTTCGATCTGGTAATGCAGAAAGCAACCGAGCTGGGCGTGGCTCGAGTTATTCCGGTAATCACTGCTCGTGCTGATGTGAAACTTCGCAACGACGATGATGCCGAACGTAAGCTGATCCGCTGGCGACGAATCGCTCTGGAAGCGACGAAGCAGTGTGGCCGCGCGCGTTTAATGGACATCGAAAACCCTGTCGCGTTCGATAATCTCATCGTGCGGCCAAAAGGCGACCAACTGCGTTTGATGTTTTCGGAACGAGACGGCACGTCGCTCGCTACTGCCGTCGGTGAAACTGGTGAGCGACGCAATAGTGTCATCGCGATCGTCGGCTCCGAAGGCGGTTGGACTGATGAGGAAATCGATCAAGCGGGCGAGGCGGAGTGGAAGATTGTTACGCTCGGCGGTCGTATTCTGCGCGCTGAGACGGCAGCGATCGTTGTCGCTGCTCTGCTCCAACACCGCTTCGGAGATCTTAGTTAGCGATGGAGTCAGTACGGGAGCGATAGCGACCGGATTAACAATTGCAATGTCGATCCTTGCAATACGCTGCGACCCGGTCGCTACCGCTCTCGGTACTGACCTCATTGCGCGACCATGGCAATGCGGCTGCCGTTTCCGCTGACGGCGATGCGCGTGATCCGTTTGATCCCCGACTTGGAAAAATCCGCGACCTCTGCCCATTTGCCGCCTGTTAATGGAACCACCGCAAACAATTTCGAATCCTTCGCCATCAACAACTTCCCGTTTGGCAGCCAGGCATAGTCTTCCGCGCCAGGAAGGGTCGCGATCAATGACGAACTGGTATGCGTGTGCAAGTCGAAGGCTTTGATCTCCCAATTCCCCTCGGCAATCTTGTGAACGAAACTGAATTTGTTTTGGTTCGGAATCTTGCGCAGGACCCGCCCCGGATTGTCGACTACAAATTCTGATTTTTGAGTGCGCGTATCGAAGATCTCAAGGAAGTTCGGCTTGCCTGAACCACCGAGGACAAAAAGTGCGAGCGTGTGATCGTCGATCCAGAGGTGATACCCAACCGGCTTGATGTTTTCTAAGATCAATGACGGTGCGCCGCCGTCCAGGGGAAACTTCCAGAGTCGCTGTGTGCCGTCAGCTTCGACGCGCACCACCGAAATGTTTTTCCGATCCGGCATCAGTGTCGGTGAATATTCACTCTCAGACGTGTTCGTGACCTGTGTCGTCGCACCGGTTTGAATATCATAGCGATAGGTGTCTGCCTGCTTATTTCTGATTGAGGTGTAGAGAATGCCGTGACCGTCGGGCATGAAGAAGGGCTGATTGTTGTAGCCGGCAAAGTCCGTAATCTTCTTTGGCTCGCCGAATTTCAATTCATCCGTTTTCTCCTTCCGGTCGAGTTTTGTCTTCACCTCAACGATAAAGATGTCGCTGGAAGGTGGAGCTGCCGCGGGGGTTGGCGATGGCGTCTGGGCGAACAATATCGCCGACAAAGCGAGGCTCAGGATGCAGCCAAAGATAAAGCGATTCATGTCTTGTCGCATGCGACGAGATTACCTCAGCCAATGGAGAATCAGAAAGGAACAGATTCGCGCCTCGCAACGTTCCGCATGTTCGATGCAAGTTCTTTTACGTTGAGTCCGCAACGCGGACGACCGACAATAGCCCACCGATTTATCGGTGGGATCAAAGTAGGTTTTGAAATCGAGTCCGTGAAGCGGACGACTGAAAGGAAACTTCACATGCCACATTCCTACATCAGCAATCTCATGCATTGCATCTTCGGTACGAAAGAGAGATTTCCTTTCATTGATAGCAAGCTCGAGTCGCGCTTGTGGCCCTACATAGGCGGCATTGCGCGCGAAAACAAGATGCGAGCGCTGGCGATTGGTGGCACCGCAGATCACCTGCATACACTTTTGTCGCTCCCGGCAACAATGGATATTGCTAAGGCGGTCCAATTGATCAAGGGCGGCTCATCAAAGTGGGTTCACGATAATTTTCACGAGCATCGGAAGTTTGCCTGGCAGGAGGGCTATGGAGCGTTCAGCGTAAGCGCCTCACAAGTGGACAAGACCGTCGCCTACATCAACGGGCAAAAGAAGCATCATCGCAAGCGAACGTTTGAAGAAGAGTTCATCGAGTTCCTCGACAAGCATCGCGTCGAATACGATCAACGATACGTCTTCCGATGATTTCAGTCGTCCGTTTCACGGACTGCTTGGGTTAACGTCGTCCGACCCAGCGATAAATCGCTGGGCTATTGTCGATCGTCCGCTGCGCGGACTCGTCTCAGTTGACGGTTATCCGATCGCGGAGTGGTGACGATACACGCGGCGATCTCGCACAAATATCTCTCGCAAGATCAAAATCATCGTTCTCACAATAGACTTGACGATGGCTCTGAGTGACCTGGAGAGAATTGTAGCACTCCACATTTGGCTGACTGAGTTCGATGCACCGTCCCTCAAGCGGCTCGTAAGACTTAAAGTGAGATCTCTCGCGCAGGAATAAAATATGTTTGGAACTCAGCGGTAGCGCGATTTCAATTCCGCGGCAGGCGATTCCCATATTGCCGCGAAAAGGTCGTCTGACGTGAGGTAGCCGCACGACAGGATGATCCGATGAGTAAAGAGCATGCGGCGTGTGGTTCAAACCTATCACCCAAATATGTTTGTAAAGCACATCCGAGTAATCCGAGAGAACGTCAGGGTCGACGATGAAATTAAGATGACTGAGCTTCTTTCGATTCTTGCTTGTTCCAAGGTTCGAAACCTGCGCAAATTCGTCCCGTTGCTCACGAGGAACAAATTTCATGACAGCCTCGGCAAATTTTTGGGCACCTTCCGCCATGAAGTTTCTGAACTCCCTTGTTCGAATGTATTGAAGGGCAATGAAAAATGACATAGCCTCTTTTTGTTTTCGATTGAAACACTTTGGACTTGTGAGGTGTATCGCGTCCAGAATACGACGAACACGAGTTCTAGGATCACTTGCCTGGAGGATTTTCCCAACTAGGTCATTGTAATCAGATTCAATGGCACCAAGGGCCCTTTCGATCCCGTCAGGATCGATGATATTGCGTGCTACTTCTGGCGGAAGTTCGTCAACAGGAATTCGATTGAAGTGCCGCTCTTCAGCTATGTCTTTGACGTTTTGATCTCCACGAACCTCTTGAGTGAACTTGTCAAACACGAACAGATGCTCACCGTCGTGAGTGAACCTTCTGAGGCTGTTTTGCGGAACGAAATGCTGTTTGGTGTAACTAGCCATTATCCGTGCCTCTCGAATGACACCAATGGTCGCACACTCTGGAATCGGTTTCCACATTCACAGCGTCCTCACCTTGCACCACCCCCGCCCTCTGTGTGATTATGGATTCAATGAATGTCACCAGTAACAAAAACAAATATCTGAGGAGTAAATAAAGAGTGAAAGCGGAGTTAGCGCAGTTAATAGCTTTGCAAAATGCAGATTCGAATATAAGAACGCTACAAGCCGAAATAGAAAGCATTCCACAAAGGCGCGCCGAGATCGAAAAAGAGTTCGATCAGCGCGCTTTTGAAATTCGCGCTCTGGAAGAAAAACGCGACACGGCTTTTGAAGAACGAGCCCGGGTGGAAAAAGAAATTTTCGAGCAGAAGCAACGGGCCGATCGAGCCGATCGAAATCTGATGGCCGCGAAGAAGCCGGACGAATATACCGCCGCAATTCGCGAAGCCGACGCCGCGCGCAAGCAGATCTCGGCGTTCGAAACGCAGGTGCTCGAGCAGATCGAAGTATTTGAAACTGCCGAAAAAGAATTGGCCGAACGCGCGCCGGAAGTTGAAAAGCTGCGCGGCGAAATGGAAGCAAGCTTCAAAGCGTTCGATGAGCAGGCGAAGGTAAAGCAGCAGGAACTCGAAGCTGCCCGTGCGGAACACGAGCGGTTGTTGAGAGAATTGCCCAAGACAACCAGCGCGCTTTACAAGCGCATAAGTGCTCGCATTCGCGACGGCGTCGCGCTGGCCGAAGCGCGCAACGGCGCATGCATGGCCTGCTACATGTCGCTGCGGCCGCAAATAATGTCCGAGGTGCGCCGCGGCACAGAGATCATTACCTGCGATAACTGTAATCGAATTCTCTACTACGCGCCGGATAAGAAGGCTGCCCAACCGGCGGGTGTGTAGGGCCGCTTTTTTTATCGCTCCGTTAGGAGCGAGATGTTTATAGAGCGATCAGACCACAAGCGATGTGCCACGAAGGAGGAAATGTTCAGCCGAACATTTCCTCCTTCGTGGCTTTATCTCAATCGGCGCTGTTGTTCTATAAACATTTCGTGCCTAATAGCACGAACACTGGCGGAGATGAACGACCCGCACGCTACTTCTTCTTCAAAGTCACCCGCACCGGATCGCCTAGTTGATCGAAAGGGATTTCCAGTTCCTGACTCTGATAACCCTTCGCTTTGATTTTCAGCTTCAGGTTGCCCATGTGAATCGGCAGCAACCCGGCGATGCCGCGCGCATCTGTGTTGTTCCAACTCTCACAAAAGAAACCATCCGTGCGAGTCGATTCTAGTTTGACGTAAGCATCTTTGATAGGATTGCCCTGCTCGTCACGAACACGAACATCCGCGCGGCCGATTCCGTTAATAACTTTCGGTGCCAGGCCGGTGCTGGGCGGATCCTCGCGGCTGGGCCCTTGCGAAAAAGCGAGAGTGAAGGCTGCAAGAATAATAAGAGAGACTGAGAGTATTTTCGACATTGAGTTTTGCTCCTGATTAATACGCGGTTACAAAATAGTCTGGTCGTGGAAGGAGAGGTGCCAACCAAACCGAGGCACCACGATTATACGCATTGGGCAAGTTCTTTGGAAGACTATCCGGGAGAAATATTTCCCACGCCCGCCAACAAAATGTGAAGTGACTGCAATACTATCGTCCTTCACGGGGGCTTGAAATCATTTGAAGAGGTCTAAGCGGAGGGAACACTTATGTTGATTCCATTCTTGATATTACTGCTGATTGCCGGTATTTGCGGCGCCATAGGCCAGGCGATTGGTGGTTATTCGCATGGCGGATGTTTGGTCTCGATCGCGCTGGGATTTATCGGCGCGCTCCTGGGCTCATGGCTCGCCAGACAACTCGGTCTTCCTGAATTGGTCGCGCTCCCCGTGGCCGGGATGAGGTTTCCCATTGTTTGGTCGATTATCGGCGCGGCCCTGTTTGTCGCGCTCATAAATCTGATTAGCCGGCGGCGGGTTTGAGTTCTGCGGGCCGAGCGACTGGAGTGCAAGCGTCCCGCCTGCCGTCATTATGATGATGGAAGCGAGGACGCTTGCTCCAGTCCGATCCCGTCGCTAACGCTTCGCGTCCTCTACCACCTCGCGGTGCTTATCAAACCACCAGGCCCAGGGAATCATCAGCCACGTTAGCAACGTGACAATCGCCAGTTTCTTCACGGTCGGTGGTGTAGGTCCGAACGACGCGCCGATGTACGCCAGCAGCAGGAACAGAACGAAAGCAAGGAATGCATACAAGCCAATCTTGTCCTTCGCGCGGGTTCGTTTTTGATAAGTCCAAATCCCAATCGCAAATAGCGTTACTTCGATCGCAATCGCCAACCAGCGATGGTTCCACACACCGAGCCCAACCAGGCGGCTTCTCGCACCGAGCGGCAAGTCCGGCTGATGAACGATGAAATCCATCACCCAATGACTGACTACGCCAATCCAAATAACAACGCTGCCGGCGATGTAACGCGTGAATCCGAAATAGACCGAGGCGTAGAGGGTGGCCCACGCAAGCACCGCAACCAGTCCATGAGAGATTGGATAAGAATCGAACTGCAGCCTGAGAAACGGATTGCTGTTCGGCACAATCGAAACATGCTCCCAGCCCAACAACAGCAATATAGGCCACAAGAGGTCAAGCAAAATCGGCGCGGCGATTAGCGCACCCAATGAAGTTCGCGGCGCAAATTCTTTCGACGCGAGACCTATCGCATAGTGTCCGATAAACATTTAAGGCGCTCACTGTATCATTTAAATCAGTCATGGTTTGAAAAAAGTTGCCCATGTCGTTAAAGTAATCTCACCAGAGAAATTTACTTAGTTTTTTTCAATGGATGGCGTTTGGCAGCGGCACTTGTGCCGCTCGCTCGCGATGATGGGCGGACAAGTCCGCCCGCTAAACGGGTAGGTGTCTGTTAGGCGGCGATGCCACAGATTTTTCGTCACAGCACAAACTATCTCGCGCGCACGACGATCTTCGGCGCAATTTTTATACTGTTCGCTGCCCTCTGGGTCACAGCGGAAATCGCCCGCTCTGGTTGGAACACGGGCGCTTACATCGAGCGCCAGCAACCCATTCAATTCAGTCACAAGCATCACGTCGGCGACGATGGAATCGATTGCCGTTATTGCCATACGACTGTCGAGACGTCGGCCTCGGCCGGCATGCCCGCGACGGCAGTCTGCATGAATTGCCACAAACAGATTTGGGCCGACAGCCCTTATCTCAAGCCGGTGCGCGACAGTTTCAAGGATGGAAAGCCGCTTGAGTGGATTCGCGTACACGACTTGCCCGACTTCGCTTATTTCAATCACTCGATTCACATCAACAAAGGCGTCGGCTGTTCGACTTGTCACGGCCGCATCGATCAGATGCCGGTTGTTTCACAGACACAATCGTTGCAGATGGAATGGTGTCTGGAGTGTCACCGCGCGCCGGAAAACTATGTGCGACCGAAAGAGAAAGTTTTCGACATGGAATGGCGACCGCGAAATAGTTCAAAGGCTGAAGTCGCTGAAGGGATAGACTTGAAGGCGAAGTATCACATTCAGGCAGCAAATGTTCTGACCAGCTGTTCGACTTGCCATCGGTAGGATGAGCCCCTCTCCCAAGAGGAGAGGGGTTGGGGTGAGGGTTTAGCGCGCGGCAAAAATGTTTTTCTTGTTGTCGTCAGCGTTGAGTAATTGAGAAAGAAAACAATGAAAGGGCGAAGGGCGTCGTAAGCCCTCACCCTGGCCCTCTCCCAGAGGGAGAGGGAATGAAAATTCAATGGATAACGATCGTCACATAAATTTTAAGCTATTGCGTGACCGGATTCTGCGCACATCCGATCGGACCGGGCAGGATGCCCGCGCTCCCAAAGAGTACTGGCGCAGCCTTGAAGAACTCGCCGATTCACCAATCTTCGAAGAGTTCGTGCAGCGCGAATTTCCTCACGCCGCTGAAGAATGGAACGATCCAGTTGAGCGGAGAACTTTTCTGAAATTGATGGGCGCTTCGCTCGCCCTCGCTGGCTTGAGTGGTTGCGTCATTCAGCCGCCTGAGAAAGTCATTCCCTACGTCAAACAACCGGAAGAAGAAACGCCTGGCAAAGGTCTGTTCTTTGCGACGGCATATTCGCTGGGCGGAATCGCGACGCCTCTCCTCGTGCGGAGCAATGAAGGGCGGCCGACGAAAGTCGAAGGCAATCCTGATCATCCGAGCAACGCGGGTTCGACTGCGACCGATATTTTTTCGCAGGCGTCGATCCTGACGCTTTACGATCCCGATCGATCGCAGACACCACTCTATCGCGGCGATACGCGCGCCTGGACGAGCTTCGTTGCCGAGATTCGCGGGCTGATCGAAAAAGAAGGCGACGGATTGAAAGCCAAGAAAGGTGCGGGCCTGCGCTTTCTGACTGAGACGATCACTTCGCCATCGCTCGCGGCGCAGATGAAACAGATCCTGACGGATTTTCCCGAAGCGAAGTGGCATCAATACGAACCGGTCAATCGCGACAACGCGCGCGCGGGTGCGATCGCGGCTTTCGGCCAGGACGTGAATACGACCTACGACTTCAACAACGCTGATCGCATTTTGTCGCTCGGATCCGATTTCCTGTCAGCGATGCCAGGAACGTTGCGCTACGCGCGCGATTACGCGGCGCGGCGCAAAGCGGCCGACAAATCCGAAATGAACCGACTTTATGTGGTCGAGAGCACCCCGACGATCACGGGCGCAAACGCGGATCATCGATTCTCAGTGAGACCCAACCAGGTGGGCCCTTGGGCCGGCATGGTCCAAAGCGCGATTACCTATGGACCAGCGGCCATCGATGCCGCCGGCTCAAACCTTCCGAGCGAGATCGCCAACATTTTCAAAGCAGTTGCTAAAGATCTCGTTGACCACAAGGGAACTTCAGTTGTGATCGCCGGCGATAATCAGCCGCCTGTCACTCACGCCGTCGCACACGCAGTGAATGCCGCACTGGGCAACGTCGGTAAGACTGTTTTTTACAGCGATGCGCTCGAAGCGAATTCAGTCGATCAGACACAATCGCTGCGCGAACTTGTTACCGATATTGATGCGGGCAAAGTCGATACGCTGATCATCATCGGCGGCAATCCGGCTTATAACACGCCGGTGGATCTCAGGCTGGATTTCAATCGGCTGGAGAAAGTTAAGCTGCGCGCGCACCTGAATCTATACAACAACGAGACTTCTGAGATTTGTCACTGGCACATCAACGCCGCGCATTATCTCGAGTCGTGGGGCGACGCGCGTTCATACGACGGAACCGCGTCGATCGTGCAGCCTCTGATTGCGCCGCTTTACGAAGGTAAGACTGCCTATGAAGTGCTGGCGTTGTTTAGCGATAACTACGACCAGAAGCCTTACGACATCGTGCGGAATTATTGGAGCGGTTACAGAACCGCGAGCGGTAGCGAGCGGATGCAGGGCGCAACTTCGAACAACGGGCTCGGCTCTTCGTCGACCCAAAGCGCAGGCAGGATGCCTGCGAACCGCCTGCAAGATGCAGGCGCTCCCACTGCTTTCGAATCATGGTGGCGCAGATGTCTGCATGATGGCTTCATTCCCAACACGGCGCTGCCGGCAAAGACCGTCTCGTTGAAATCTGATTGGGCCAGCTCGCTGTCGCAAGATGCAGGCAGGATGCCTGCGCTCCCAGCGCCTGCGCTGCCGGGATACGAAGTCGTTTTCCGTCCCGATCCATCAATCTACGACGGGCGTTTTGCGAACAACGGCTGGCTGCAGGAATTGCCGAAGCCGCTGACGAAAATCACTTGGGACAACGTCGCGCTCGTAAGTCCGAACACCGCGAAGAAGCTGGGTTTGTCAGCGCAAGCATATGAAGAACGTCAGCACGGCCGCGAGGCTTATGTCGACACGATCAAGCTAACACTTCGCGATCGCACGATCGTCAAATCAGTCCCTGCGTGGATCATGCCCGGCCAGCCTGACGACGTAATCACAATTCATCTCGGCTATGGTCGCAAGCCTGTTGGTCGTGTTTGGGACACTATTACCGATCCCGATTCACGCCTGCCGCAAGGCGGCTTCAATGCATACGACGTGCGCTTTTCCGATCAGCCATGGTCAGCGACCGGCGCTTCTATCAGCAAAACCGCCGAGCGCTTTCTGATTGCTTCGACACAGGCGCACTTCCTGATGACTGATGAAACCGGCCAAAACCGCGATACTCTGCGTATTAGTACAATCGACGAATATCAGCGCGAGAAAGATCGCGTAGCGGAAGAACGCAAGGACCAGAACAAGGAGAATCAAGATCTCTCCTTGTATCCCGATTTCGATTACAAAAATCAGGGCAACGGTTATGCCTGGGGCATGTCGATCGACTTGAACAGTTGCGTCGGCTGTAATGCCTGCATGATTGCCTGCCAGTCAGAGAACAACATTCCGATCGTCGGCAAGGAACAGGTTGCACGCAGCCGCGAGATGCACTGGATTCGCGTCGATGCCTACTTCAAAGGCGACGAGAACAAACCGGAAGGGCCTTTCTTCCAGCCAGTTCCGTGCATGCATTGCGAGAATGCGCCGTGCGAATCTGTGTGCCCTGTTCACGCGACCGTGCACAGCTCTGAAGGCCTGAACGACATGGTCTACAACCGCTGTGTGGGCACGAAGTATTGCTCGAACAATTGTCCGTACAAAGTTCGCCGCTTCAACTTTTTCCTGTATCAGGATTGGGAGACGCCGACTTATCAGTTGATGCGAAACCCGGACGTGTCCGTCCGCAGCCGCGGCGTAATGGAGAAGTGCACTTACTGCGTGCAGCGAATTCAATCTGCCAAGATTCAATCAGAAATAGAGGGACGCGCCGTGCGCGACGGCGAGATCGTGACTGCCTGCCAGTCAGTCTGTCCAACGGAGGCAATAGTGTTCGGCAACATTAACGATCCAAACAGCAAAGTTGCAAAATTAAAAGCCTTAGAGCGCGATTATTCATTGCTCGGCGAACTGAATACGCGGCCGCGCACAACCTATTTGTCGGGGCTGAGGAATCCGAACCCGGAAATAAAAGCATAGGTCCCATCGGCCCCATTGGTCCCATTCGTCATATGGGACTTATGGGACAGATAGGACCCATGAGACCCATGGACGAACGACACGACGATCTGCACACTTCGATTCACGCGACGCATCCGGTCGTGGGGACTGAGCTGACCTTTGGCTCAGTCACCGACAAGATCAGCGCGATCGTCTTGAAGCGCAAGACGCCGATTGGGTGGTTCGTCGGCTTCGCGGTTTCGTTCGCGCTCTTCCAATTGATGCTGTTGACGATCACGAAGATGTTGTTCGTCGGCATTGGACTGTGGGGAGTCAACGTCCCGGTCGCCTGGGGCATGGACATCCTGAACTTCGTCTGGTGGATCGGAATTGGTCACGCGGGAACTTTGATCTCGGCAATTCTCCTGCTGTTAAGACAAAAGTGGCGCACGTCGATCAATAGGTTTGCCGAAGCGATGACGTTGTTCGCAGTCGCGCAGGCCGGCATGTATCCAATCATGCACCTCGGGCGGCCGTGGTTGGCCTACTGGCTCTTCCCTTACCCGAACACCATGGGCGTCTGGCCGCAGTTTCGCAGCCCTTTGATGTGGGACGTGTTCGCGGTCTCGACTTACGCGACTGTGTCGGCCATGTTCTGGTTCGTCGGTTTAATACCGGATTTCGCAACCCTACGCGATCGCGCAAACAGCAAACCATTCCGAATTGTTTACGGTATGTTGGCGATGGGCTGGCGCGGGTCCGCGCGTCACTGGCATCGCTATGAAACTGCCTATCTGCTGCTCGCCGGACTCGCGACGCCGCTCGTGCTTTCAGTGCATACAATCGTCAGCTTCGACTTCGCCGTCGGTATTATTCCCGGCTGGCACGCGACGATCTTTCCGCCCTATTTCGTCGCGGGTGCGATCTATGCCGGTTTTGCGATGGTGCTGCTACTGACGATTCCGCTGAGAAAGATTTACGGCCTCCAAAGCTTTATCACGATGCGCCACATGCACAACATGGCGAAAGTCATGTTGGCGACCGGGTTAATCGTTTTTTACGGATACATGATCGAAGCGTTTTTCGGTTGGTATAGCGGCAATCCCTATGAACACTACGCAATTTGGAACCGCATGCATGGTCCATACGCGCTGTATTATTGGGCCCTGATTCTTTGCAATGGACTGACGCCGCAGCTGCTCTGGTTCAAGAAAATTCGCGCAAATCTCCTGGTACTGTGGTTCATCTCGGTGGTCGTCAGCATCGGCATGTGGCTCGAACGGTTCGTGATCATCGTTACGAGTTTGCACCGGGATTATTTGCCGTCTTCCTGGGGCATGTACAAGCCGTCGCAATGGGACTGGGGAATGTTCATCGGCACGATCGGATTTTTCTTTGCCCTCCTGTTTCTATTTATTCGCTTCCTGCCGATGATTTCGATTTTCGAGATGCGCACGATTCTGCCAGAAGCAGAAGTTGAAGAAGGATAGGCGTGAAAAGACTTATTTATCATTTGTCATTGGGCATTTGTCATTTGGTCAATTGTGGCTAATGCGGCGCAGTTCGGGTGGTTTCGTGGATAGTCTTTCTCTCAAAATGAACAGACGATCCACGAAACCACACGAAGTAGCACAAACAAGGTCACGAATAATGACCAAATGATAGATGTCAAATGATGAATGGAAAATGATTTGAGTTCATGAAGCGTAAGCACTCAACCTTATACGGCGTGATGGCCCAGTTCGATAATCCGAGCGCGCTGGTGGCGGCTGCGCGCGAAACGTACGAGGCCGGCTATCGACAGATCAATGGCTACTCGCCGTTTCCGATTGAAGAATTATCTGAGGCGATTGGATTCAAGAGGTCCGCTCTGCCGATCATCGTTTTGATTGGCGGCATCATCGGCGCGCTGGGCGGATTCTTTATGCAGTATTGGATGGAAGTGATCGATTACCCGATCAATGTCGGCGGCAAACCTTTCAATAGCTGGCCGGCGTTCATTCCGATCACGTTTGAATGTACCGTGCTGGTGGCGGCGTTCTCGGCAGTGCTGGGAATGCTGGCGCTGAACAAACTGCCGCAACCCTATCATCCGGTTTTCAACGCGCCCAATTTTGCATTGGCAACGCGCGACAGTTTCTTTTTAGTGATTGAGTCGAAAGATCCGAAATTCGATCACGACGAAGCGATCCGATTTTTGCGGAGTTTGGAAGCCAGGGAAGTTGTAGATGTTGAGTTGTAAATCATGGAGCACTGAGAGGTTCGGAGTGCACAGCCAACGGCTTCGCCGTCCTGATGTGCGGAAAGGCTCTGCCTTTCCGGCAGCTCTGTGCGCGAATAACGGTGAGGCTGCGCCTCGCCGATCGGTGCGAGGCGCAGCCTCGCAATCTGAAAATCGAAAGCGATCGGAAAGGCAAAGCCTTTCCGCACATCGAGGCGGCAAAGCCGCTCGAGTCCTTTGCATCGGGCTACTGCTCACTGCTCACTGCTCGCTGCTCACTGGCTGCAGAAGAGACATGCAGGATCAACCAAAGGCGCTTGCTTATCGCGAGAACTCTTTTTATAAAGACGGGACCGGATCGCGGCCGCTGGTCGAAGGGACGGTGCCGCGCGGTTATCTGAGACAGGAGCGCGAATTCTTTACCGGGAAAAAGTCGGCGGCTCCGAGTGCAACCCCGCAGACGCAGACCGTCGCGCCGCAAAGCACATCGACGAACGCCACGGCGCTTTATCCCGATGACGTTGAAGCGATTCCGATGACGATTACGAAAGCGGATTTGGATCGCGGACAGGAGCGCTACAACATTTACTGCTCGGCCTGTCATGGCATGACCGGATATGGCGACGGAATCGTGGCGCGGCGCGGATTCAACAAGCCGTCACCGGCTAACTATCACCAGGATCGTCTGCGACAAGCGCCGGCGGGCCATTTCTTCGACGTGATGACAAACGGCTGGGGAGCGATGCCGTCTTACGCTTCACAAATCCCCGTCGAAGACCGTTGGAGGATTATCGCGTACCTGCGCGCGTTGCAGTTGAGCCAGCAAGGTCAGGGACGATGAAGCATATTGGGTTATGGATTTACTCCCTCTCCCTTTGGGAGAGGGCCGGGGTGAGGGGCGAAGCTACGGACAAGTCTATCTTTTTCTTTCCGCTAGCTTCGGCCCTCACCCTAACCCTCTCCGAGGGGGAGAGGGAACAAGCAATATGAACCAGCTTGGTTACACACCACCAGCCGAACTCAGCCGCGTCAGTATGCGCGCGCTGATCGTTGGCGTGGTATTGACGGTGCTGCTGCTCATCGGCGCATTCGTCGATCGCACTCAATTCTTTCGCGCTTATCTGGTCGGCTTCATTTTCTGGATCGGAATTACGATCGGAAGTTTGGCGCTGCTGTTGTTGCAGCATCTAACCGGCGGCGCCTGGGGCCTGGTCATCAGGCGAGTGCTCGAAGCGTCGACCCGCACGCTGCCGCTGATGCTGGTCCTTTTTATTCCGATCATCTTTGGCCTGAAACAGATTTATCCATGGACCAGTACGGCGTTCATGAGCGCAACTCCGGCGCTGGAACAAAAAGCGCATTACTTGAATCCGTCGTTCTTCACGATCCGCGCCGCGATCTACTTCGCTTTCTGGTCACTGTTGGCGTTGCTCGTGAACTGGTTGTCGCTGGAGCAGGACCGTACGGCTTCGAAAACGGTTCGCAAGCGTTTGCAAATCATCAGCGGCCCGGGCCTCGCATTTTTGATCATCTCAATTACGTTCGCGTCGATCGATTGGGTGATGTCGCTTGAGCCGGCCTGGTCGTCGACGATCTTTGGTTTGATTTTCGTGGCGGCGTGGAGCCTGAGCGCGCTGGCATTCACCATCGTCGTCATGTCGTGGCTGACGAAGCGCCCGCCGATGGATCGCGTCGCGCAGCCCCGTCACTTTAAGGACTGGGGCAACCTATTATTGACGCTCGTGATGCTGTGGACGTACTTCGCGTTCTCGCAATACCTGATTATCTGGTCCGGCAATTTACCGGAAGAGACAACCTGGTACGTGGCCCGCAAACATGGCGGCTGGGGCGCAATTGCGCTGGCAATCGTAATTCTGCAATTCGCTTTTCCATTTATGACATTGCTATCTCGCGCCGCCAAGAAGAGTTCAGAAAGACTGGCGACGCTGGCTGTGCTCATCTTGATCATGCGCATCGTCGATGTGATCTGGTTGATCGAACCGGCTTTCAATCCGGGGACATTCCATCTGAGCTGGATGGATTTCGTGGCGCCCCTGGCGATTGGCGGCTGGTGGATCGCCGCAGTCGCCTGGCAGTTACAAAAACGCGCGCTGGTGCCGCTGAATGATCCGCAGCTTGAGCAAGCACTGGAAGTCGTGCATGGACATTAAGTTTGGCGCTGTGGATGAAGGTCAAGGCGGGCAGTAGCCCGCCTCTAAACGACCGGCGATTAGTTCAGAATTGATGGCTGACAAACATCACATCACTGAGACACCCGACACGTCGTACATCAAGAACATCGATGTCACGCACGAGATGAGCGATGTGCAAATTGGCGGCATCGCCAAGTTTGTCGTCGGTCTTTTCATCCTGATGGTCGCGTCGTTTGTTTTGATGTGGGGATTGTTTCGCATGCTGGGATCAACGACGGTCGACGCGCCACCTTCACCGATGGCGCTCACGGAAAAGGACCGCTTGCCGCCTGAGCCGCGTCTGCAATCGGCGCCGGGATTCGCACAGGAATTGGACAAGGCAGCGCAAGCACAGAAAGAAAAGAAGGCTGAATTGAGTCCGCAGATCACGGGCAATAGCGGGGCGCCAAAAGAGCCGATGTGGGAAATCCGCGTGCTGCGTGATCAATGGAACGACGTGCTAAAAAACGGGCCCGTCGATCAGAACGGCCAGCGTTACGGAATGCCGATTGAGCAAGCGAAGGAACAGATGTTGAAGCAATTGGAACAGCAGAAGAAGAAGTGAGCAGTGAGCAGTGAGCAGATGATGATTGAGAGCAAATCCTACGCAAGAGAAATTCTATCCGGTTGCGCGCTGCTAACTCGCGCAACCCTGGACTCGATCTTTTCACTGCGAACTGCTCACTGCTTACCGCTCACTGTTTTTCTCCTGCTGCTCACCGCTCACTGCTCACTGCTCACTGCCCTGGCCCAGCCCGGCGTGCCGCAACCAAATTCTCCGCTGTACGGCGGCGGCGCGAATTCCGGTCAAACCTCAACCGGACTGCCGCCGGTTTTGAAAAAGGTGGGCATCGATCAGCATCTGAATGAACAGCTGCCGCTCGACGCTGTTTTTAAAGACGAGCAAGGTCGAGACGTGCGCCTGGGCCAGTTCTTTAACGGTAAGCCCGTCGTGCTGTCGCTTGTCTATTACCAGTGTCCGATGCTGTGCAATCAGGTGATGAACGGCATGCTCGGGTCGTTCCGGCAGATCTCATTCAATGTGGGCGAACAGTTTGAAGTGGTCACCGTAAGCTTTGATCCAAGTGAAACGCCCGCGCTCGCTGCCGCCAAGAAACAGACCTATGTCGCCGGGTACAACCGCACGAGCGGCGCGGCGGGCTGGCACTTTCTTACCGGCGACGACGCTAACATCAAGCGACTGGCGGAAGCGATCGGGTTTCGCTACACCTGGGACGAGCAGACAAAGCAATTTGCGCATGCGAGCGGAATCATGATCGCGACGCCCGAAGGCAAACTGGCGCGATATTTCTACGGTATCGATTATCCGCCGAAAGATTTGCGGCTTAGTTTAGTCGAAGCATCCGCGAATAAGATCGCCACGCCGGTCGACGCACTGATGCTGTACTGCTATCACTACGATCCATCGACGGGAAAATATGGAGTCGTGATCATGAATGTCATACGGATAGCCGGCGTTATTACGATAGTCTTGATCGTCGGGCTGTTGCTGTTGTTGAGAAAGATCGGCCGGCGGCGCAATCGGTTGATTGTGTCGGAAGTTCGACCGTGAGGGGAAAGGTTGTCAGAACCGGGAGCGGTAGCGACCGGGTCAAAGCTGGATGAGTGTCGGACCCCGTCGCTACCGCTCCGGGTACTGACAAGAGATTCAAGGCATAGATTAGATGCAATCCTGGTTTCCATTCATACCTGAAAGCGCTTCGACTTTGTCGGGCGACGTTGATGCTCTGTATTTCTATCTTTCGGGCGTCACACTTTTTTTTACGCTGTTGATTTCCGGCCTCGTAATTTTCTTTGTCATTCGTTACCGCCGGCGCAACCAGTTTGAAATTCCGCGTCCCATCGAAGGCTCGATCAAGCTGGAAACATTGTGGTCGGTAATTCCGCTGCTAATTGCCCTGACGATCTTTTTCTGGGGTGCCAAGGTCTATTTTGCGCAGTACCGGCCCGCGCAGAATGCCCTGGAAGTTTATGTCGTCGGCAAGCAGTGGATGTGGAAGTTCCAGCACGCGACCGGCCAACGCGAGATCAACGAACTGCATGTGCCCGTCGGCCGCAAGGTCAAATTAATCATGGCTTCCGAGGACGTGATTCACGACGTCTTCGTCCCCGCGTTTCGCATCAAGGCCGACGTGGTGCCCGGCAAATACACGACCGAATGGTTTGAAGCTACCAAGCCCGGACGCTATCACTTTTTCTGCGCGGAATACTGCGGCATGAATCATTCGGGGATGGGAGGCTTCGTGGTCGTGATGGAACCAACCGAATACGAGAACTGGTTGAGCGGCAATGCAGGCGAATCCTCGCCGGCCGCTGCGGGGCGCGGACTTTACGAGTCGCTCGGTTGTGTTTCCTGTCACGGGGCAAATGCCGAAGGCGGGCGCGGGCCGGCACTGGCCGGCGTTTATGGAAGCAAGGTCGTACTAAGCAACGGTCAGAGTGTTACCGCCGATGAAGGCTACATTCGCGAATCGATCTTGAATCCACAGGCGAAGATCGTCACTGGGTTTGGCCCAATCATGCCATCGTTTCAGGGTCAGATCAGTGAAGAGCAACTCTTGCAGGTGGTGGCGTACGTAAAGTCGCTCTCGACGGCGAAACCCGAAACGTCCACAGCCAAGCCGCCGCCCGCGTCGGCCACGCCGAACGCAAAACCGAGTGCGATGCCGAAGAAATGATTTGTTTAGAGGCGGGCTACCGCCCGCCCGTTATCGACGAACGAGTATGTTGATGCGATGGAAACTAGCAGAATTCAAGCAGGCGGCGGTAGCCCGCCCCTAAAACGGTTAGATCGCGAGATTCATGGAAGAATTCGAAATACCAACACCGCCACGAGCGAATTATCTAAACGCTGAGCACGGCTTGAAGTCGTGGCTGCTCACCAAAGATCACAAGCGTATTGCGCTGCTTTATCTCGGCGCGATCAGCTGCTTCTTTTTCATCGGCAGCCTTTACGCGATGGCGATCCGGCTCGAGTTGCTCACTCCGCAGGGCGATCTCGTGCAATCGAGCACTTACAACAAGATGTTCACCCAACACGGGATCATCATGGTGTTCTTTTTCCTGATCCCGTCAATCCCGGCAACGCTGGGAAACTTTTTGATCCCGATGATGATCGGCGCTAAGGACCTCGCCTTTCCGCGGATCAATTTGTTGAGCTGGTATATCTACATTATTGGCGGCGTCGTCACGATTTATGCCCTGCTCGCCGGCGGCGTCGATACGGGTTGGACCTTCTATGTTCCGTACAGCACGACATTTTCCAATTCATATGTAATCGCCACGGGCCTGGGAATTTTCATCAACGGATTTTCTTCCATTCTCACGGGACTGAATTTCATCGTCACGATCCACACGATGCGCGCGCCGGGCATGACCTGGTATCGCCTGCCGCTGTTCGTCTGGGCGCATTACGCAACGAGCCTAATCATGATTCTGGGCACCCCGGTAATCGCGATTACGATCCTGCTCATGGCGCTTGAACGTCTGGCGCACGTTGGCATTTTCGACCCGGCGGCGGGGGGCGATCCGGTTCTTTTCCAGCACCTGTTCTGGTTTTACTCGCATCCGGCTGTTTACATCATGGTGTTGCCCGGTATGGGAGTGATTAGCGAGTTGATCGCAAACTTCTCGCGCAAGAATATTTTCGGCTACAAGTTTGTCGCCTTCTCGAGTCTGGCGATCGCGGTGTTCGGTTTTCTCGTGTGGGGTCACCACCTGTTCGTGGCCAGCCAATCAGTTTACGCCAGCATGATCTTTTCTTTCCTGAGTTTCGCCGTGGCCATCCCGTCCGCCATAAAAGTCTTTAACTGGACGGCGACACTCTACAAAGGATCGATTTCGTACGACACGCCGATGCTTTACGCGCTCGGCTTCATTGGTCTGTTCACCATCGGCGGTATGACCGGATTGTTTGTCGCGTCTCTGGGCGTCGACGTTCACTTGAGCGACACCTACTTCGTCGTTGCGCACTTTCACTACATCATGGTCGGCGGGACGCTGCTCGCGTACCTGGGCGGCTTGCATTTCTGGTGGCCCAAGATTAGCGGCCGCATGTATCCCGAAGGCTGGGGACGATTTTCAGCGCTGGTGGTCTTCGTCGGATTCAATCTGACGTTCTCGCCACAGTTCATCCTCGGTTATATGGGAATGCCGCGGCGCTATCACACTTATCCGTCGGACCTGGTTTCGTGGCAGGTGCTGCACGTGCTGTCGACTGCCGGCGCATCGATACTTGGTGTGGGCTTAATGATTCCACTGATCTATCTGGTCTGGTCGATGCGTTATGGAAAAATCGCGGCAGCGAATCCGTGGAACTTGCCGGGGCTCGAGTGGCAGACCGCATCGCCGCCGCCCACACAGAATTTTCTAACGACACCAATCGTGACACACGAAGCGTACGAGTTTGCGCCGCCGGAGCATAAGGAAGTAGTTGGAAAGTTTGAGAGACAACAACCTTGAGAGAGTTGAGGTCAGTACCATCCGCGTGAGCGGATGGATCGGAGGATCGACAAGGGTTGAACATTAAACTCACCCACTTACGCGGGTGGTTCTGACAAGCAGATATGGCTGAGGGATTAGCAACAACACACGAACACCCAGCGCACCACGCGGCGTTGCAGCACCACTTTGAGAACATGGAGCAGCAGCGCGAAGCGGGCACGCTTGGCATGTGGGTGTTTCTCGTCACCGAGATCATGTTCTTTGGCGGCATGTTCCTGGCTTACACGCTGTATCGCTATCAATATCCGGTAGCCTTCGCCACTGCGAGCAACCACCTCGACATCCGGCTCGGCGCGATCAATACCGGTGTGCTAATCGTCAGCAGCTTTACGATGGCGATGGCTGTTTACACGACCCAAATTGGGAAACGAAAGGGCGCGATTCTCTGTCTGATCCTGACGATGATCCTGGGCGCCACGTTCTTAGGAATCAAGGCGGTCGAGTACTACGACAAGTATCGCGATCATTTGATCCCGGGCCGGCTGATACCGGGGAATCCATTCAATCCGGACGTGCACGCGTTGCACCTGCCGGTGGGAGTGCCGGTGGGAAATGTCGAACTGTTTTATTGGATTTATTTTGCCATGACCGGCATGCACGCCCTGCACATGATCATCGGCCTGGGCTTGATGACGTGGTTAACAATCAAGACCTGGCGCGGCCGTTTTGGTCCGGAGTACTACGCTCCGGTTGAAGTCTCGGGACTGTATTGGCACTTCGTGGATATCATTTGGATCTTCCTGTTTCCGTTGCTTTATTTACTGGGAAGGCATCTGGAAGGGCACATTGGATGATTGCGGAATGCGAATTTCGGATCGCGGATTTTCTGATTTCTGACTTCTGACTTCTGCTTTTATGAGTACGCACATCGTACAGCCGCGAGTTTACGTTACGATTTTCCTGGCGTTGATGCTTGGCACTGGCCTGACTGTAATGGCGGCCTTTTATGATTTTCCCGGCCCACTCAACGTCGTAGTGGCGCTAACGATTGCGGTGGTGAAAGCAACGCTGGTCGTGCTCTTCTTCATGCACGTGCGTTATAGCGGACGGCTGATCTGGCTGGTTATTTTTTCGGCGCTGTTCTGGCTCGGGATTATGTTCGCCCTTACGATCAGCGACTACTGGACGCGCATGTGGCTGATGCCGCTGGGGTCATAACGCTTTCAATTCACTCGCCCAAAAACAACTGCCGTTCGCGCACGTTAATCACCTTCTGACAACCGTCACATCGCAATTGCAAAGTCGCGTCTGAGGTTCTGATAGTCGCGCCGCAATTGGGACAAGGCTCTTTGATCTCGGCGGTCGCGAATAGATCTCGCAACATGAAGAGTGGGATGATTAGACCGGCGACCAATAGCGGGATTCCAAAAATCAAACCGATACTCGTGCCCTGACCAACCGTGAGGCTGATGATTAAGCCGGCGATGAAAAGAATCAGCCCGACTGCAACACTAAACGAGAACCCATAAGCACTATCAAAGGTGCGGCGTGGCTTCGCGGCCGGCGTGGTTTCCTCTGTCATCAGAATCCCTCCCGTGTTCTGGCGCCACTATTATGCGCCGAAACCGTGATTGTCAAACCGGTAGGTCAGAGGCCCGACGTTGCGGAGGGGCCACCTTTGCCCTAACGGGTACTCAGTTTGGCCTTTCATTCACACCGTGGCTTTAGCCCGGTGGTGGGCAGACCAGGTACGACCCAAGCAGCCGTTTCAACGGCTTTGCTACAAACTACCAAAGAAAACCGTTGAAACGGTTTCTCCACATGCAACACCACTGCTAACCACCGGGCTGAAGCCACGGTGTGAATGAGAGACTTCGAAAACCTAACTTCACCACTACTTCCCAACGGCCGAGCTTCTGATACGCTCGTGATGCTGCTACACTTTCCGTTTTCGTTTAGGAGAGAATTCTCAACTATCACTTATGAGCAACGAAACATCATTCGAAACTTTCCTGAGTCAGCAAAATGAAGAGGCATGGGCTTCTGCCCTGGCGACATTGCTTCGATCTATCCACGAGGTCGATCGGACCGCGACCCAAATTTGGTTTGCGTTTTATCCGCTGTCGCTGTTTTCCGCCCTCAAAGAAGCCGGCGATCGCGACCAGTTGGTCCAACAGTTACTGTTACAGGGCGATTACGAGCTAAGAGATCAGATCGACACGTCGCATCGATTTCTTTACGGCCATCGCTTCTGGCCACAGATCAAGAAGGCGGTGGCAAAGCACGCTGATTTGTTCGCAGAGTCTGTGCACGCCTCGCTGCCGGATCAGATCTTGAAAGTCGCGCACGACATCGCTAAGCAGTCAAAGCTCGACGAATCGCTGTTAGTCGGCATCACCGCTGTGGCCTTCATGACTGTGCAGCAGACAGGTCTGGCAGCGTTCAAAGCCACGCCCGGCACGATCGGCATCGACAAGAAGCATGCGAAAAAATCTCCCGCACAGATTCTCCGCGACCGCGCCAAAGTGGACAGCCAGGGGCTGCTCGGCTTTCTTAAGACTGTCAACAAACAATTCACCGTCACGCACGATGAGAATGATGACCGGGCGAACTACAAATTGAACGAAGGTCAGGATCTCGCCTGGGGCGCCGCCGAAGATCGTTCGCGCGACTGGGTCGCTATCGATCCCCGGCGCATGGAAGGACCGATTCCGGTCGAATGTCGTTCGGCTTCGTGCGGCACGTGTTGGGTCGGCGTGGTTGGCGGCGCCGAGAGGCTTTCGGACGTCGGTGTGCGCGAAGGAAAAAAGATCAAAGAGTTCGGTTATATCGACACGGCTGAACCTAAGCCGCTGATTCGTCTGGCTTGTCAGGCGCTGGCCCAAGGAGCGGTCTCAGTCGTGATTCCACCGTGGAATGGACAGTTTGGAAAGTATCTGAAGTCATTGAAGCCGGACCAGCCGGAACATGCGAGTCCGATCCGGGAGGCGCCATCCGAAGCGCCACGCGAGGAAGCCCTTAACTAATCATTTGCGATTTGTCACGTGTCATTGGTTCGTGCGGTTCGTGTTTCTTCGTGGATCGTTTTGTTTTGATAGGACGATCCACTAATTCACACGAAAACCACGAACAGCGGCTGATAAGCGTCCAATGACCAGTGGAGTTTCACCTTCTCATCAGAAAACCACCTCGTCGCCGCTCTGGCTCGTCCTCGGTGCCGCGATTCTTTGGAGCACCGGCGGTCTCTTTATCAAAGCCACTCATCTTTCGGCCTTCGAACTTTCATTTGGCCGATCACTGCTCGCCGCCATCACGATCGCAATCTTCACGCGCAAGGAAGGGTTTGGAATCAACCCCATCAGCGCGGTCACGTCAATTCTCTACGCGGCGCTGCTGATTCTTTTCGTGCTCGCCACCAAGCTGACGACCGCCGCCAACGCAATCTTTCTTCAATACACCGCGCCGGTTTACGTCCTGATTCTCGAGCCGCTCTTTTATAAAGAGAAGTTTCGCTCGCGTGACTTCATTACCGTCGCCGCATGCATCGCCGGCATGTCGCTATTTTTTGTGGGCAAGCTGCGGCCACAAGATGTCACCGGCAACTTATTCGCGCTCGCTTCCGGAGTGTGTTTCGCGCTTTTCTTTCTGCTGTTGCGGCATTCAAAAGCCCGGCAGGTCAATCGCGCATCCTCCGCGATCTACGGCAATCTGATTTGTGTGCTGATTTGCGCGCCGGCGTTCTTTGGTGCGATGCAGCGTGGGATCGGCGCAGGAGATTTTGGGCGCATTGCTTATCTGGGCATCGTCCAGATTGGCTTTGCTTATCTGCTGTTTACGCTGGCGATGGCGCGCGGCGTACGATCACTCGATGCGGGGATCATTGGCTATGTCGAGCCAGTGCTGAATCCGGTTTGGGTTTTTCTCTTTATCGGCGAACGGCCCAGCGGTTGGGCGCTGGTGGGCGGCGCAATCATCATCGCGTCGGTGATCGTTCACATGCTGCTTGAGACGAAGGCGAAAATGGGAAAGAGGATCGAGCCTGAACTGACGGCTCACGAGTGAATGGCAGTTAGCCCGCGAAGCGGGTGTAAGCATAAAGCCTGGGGCGTGAGCCCCAGGTTGCACGGTAGAAAAAGAAATCAAGTCCGCAGAGCGGGCGACAGCCGTCAGATAAATCGTTCATCGTATGCAATATCATTTTCTTGCAGGAATTGAATGAACTCGTCCCGAAAAGAAATCTTCCGATGATGCTCCTTCTGTCCCGCAATATACCGGCGCACCGCTGCGACATTCGATTGGCTTACTGTGAATGCACCATAACCACGCTGCCACGAAAAGTTCTTCAACGATGGAAAGACGTCATGCATCCACCCGGTCGCGTTTGCTTTCAGATCTCGTAAGACATCAGACAGCGCGCAATCTGGCCGCAGTTTAGCGAGCAAGTGAATATGATCGCTGGTGCCGTTAAGCTCCAGCGAGATACCGCCGACTTTGCGGATCGTTCCCCCGACATAATTGTAAAGTCGCACCTCATATTCAGAAGTGATTAGTGGGCGGCGTTCCTTCGTCGAGAAGACTATGTGATAAAGCAGATTGGTGTAGGAGTCAGACATGTTCTTAAGCTAACACGCCTGTCACGTAATGATTTTTGCATCCGGCTGTCGCTCGCTCCGCGAGCTCATTCTTATTGGGGGGCTCTGATCCTGGGGCTTACGCCCCAGGCTTTATGCTGTCGTCGGCTTCGCCGACTGTTGTCGGATTTTTAAGCCACCTGAATAGGTTCTCGCGGTGACGCTTCCATTTTGCTGCGTCTTGGTCAGTCGGCTCAGCGTCCTCTGGTTCTTGGAATGGCAGTTCCAATTGATGACCAGTCTTCATATTCTTGATGGATATCTTGCCAGCCGACCGCTCGTCATCGCCTAATATCAAAACGAATGGAATTCCACGCGAGGAAGCATATTTGAATTGCTTGCCCATCTTGTCGGCTTCGGGATACACATCGACGCGCAGTCCGCTGCTTCTCAATTCAGTCGCCAGCGCGATCGAGTCAGCGATCGAATCTTCGTTCCAGATCGTCACCATTACATCGGCTGGCGATGAAATCAATTCTTTCGGAAACATCTCGCGCTCGCTCATCACGACAATGATGCGCTCAAGGCCGAGCGAGAATCCGCACGCAGGAACATCTTTACCAAGGAACATCCCAACCAGGTTGTCATAGCGGCCGCCTCCGCCAAGACTGCCAGCTAAATCGGCCACATTGATCTCAATGATCGCGCCGGTGTAGTAAGCCAGGCCGCGCGCGAGGGTCGGATCAAGTTTTATCCGCTGAGTCACTGCGCTTGCTTTGCTAAATGCCAGAATCTGTCGCAGATTATCAACGCCAGTGGCGCCGACTTCATGCGAGCCGATGAACTCAACCAAGCGGCCGATCACGTCGGCGTTGTAGGCCGTGCGACCGTCGCCGGCTTCCTTCAAATCAAGCAAGTCAACCGCATGTTCCGCGCCGGCTAATCCTTCGAAAAACCGCATCAACTTCACCGCGGATTCATCGACGATGCCGCGGTCGCTTAATTCGCGCGCAACACCTTCCGGTCCCGCTTTATCCATCTTGTCGAGCGAAATCAGAGCGTCGTTATGCTTATCGCCCGGCACGCCGGCTTGATCGAGAATGCCGGTAAGGACTTGTCGATGATTCAAACGAATCGTGAAGTCATTGAATCCCAGCGCAATCAATGCATCACTCGCCGCCGAAATTAATTCGGCTTCCACCACCATCGATTTCGATCCCAGCACATCCACATCGCATTGATAGAATTCGCGAAAGCGGCCACGCGCGGGGCGATCGGCGCGCCAAACGGGTTGAATCTGATAGCGCTTAAAAAACTTTGGCAACTCGTTTTGATATTGCGCCACCACGCGCGCGAGCGGCACCGTCAGATCGTAACGCAGCGCGAGATCGGCTTCACCCGTCTTTTCATGTTCACCGCGCTTGAGGATTTTGAAGATGAGCTGGTTCCCTTCTTCACCGTATTTGCCATCCAATGTTTCGATATTTTCGACGGCCGGAGTTTCCAGCGGCTCAAAACCATAGCGCTCATAGACGGACTTGATCACGCCGATAACGTACTCGCGTTTGCGCACGTCGGCCGGCAGAAAGTCGCGCATGCCGCGCGCGGGTTGTGACTTTGGTGAAGGCATGAGTGGGCCATAATAACCTGAAATCACGCGTCGTCGTAGTGAGGTCAGTACCACCCGCGTCAGCGGGTGGGATAAGATGGCCGGCCCCGATGTGGAACGATACCGATATCCCACTTGGCCATCTCATTACGTTTCGTTGCTATGGTACTTGGCTGCATGGTGACGAGCGAGGCTCGACTGATCGTTTTCATAATCGCTACAAGTCTCCGCATCTTCCACGTAGTGATCGACGCCGGGTTCTGAATGAACGTAGGTTAACGTCAGCACCTGTGACGCTCGATTCTCGCCAGCGGCAAAGTGTTGAGCGCGCCATTGGAGAAGTTTGCATTCATCGGAACTGGTACTTGCACGTCGTTAATGTGCGCACAAATCATGTACATCTCGTGACTTCCATTGGAAAAGTTGAGCTCGGACACGCTCTCAATGCATTCAAAGCCTATGCGACGAGACAACTGAGGCACGACAACCTTTGGCCGGAGCCTCATAGTCCATGGGCGGACAAAGGAAGCATCAGATACCTCTGGAACGAAAAGAGTCTGTTTCTCGCCATTGATTACGTGATGAACGGACAGGGAGGCGACCTTCCTGACTTTGATTAAGCCCATCTATTTGAGTAATGATCCCACCTGCTGACGCGGGTGGTACTGACCTCATCACCTTGAATCTTTGTAACTTTCCGAGTATAAGCATCGTCAATTCAGTCAAACGTTCGCGAGCCTTTCATCGCAAGGGCAACTGAACCAACCAAAATCAGATTTGAATAGGAGTCCACTAATGATCCGTCGCCAATTTGCTGCTCTAGCTCTGCTTTTCACACTGGTCGTTCCCTACGCCGCATTCGCACAGCAACCCCAACAACCTGCCGAAGATCCTGTGATCACAAAGATCAAGGACGAAGGCATGAATCGATCGCAAGTCATGCAGACACTTTCGTATCTCACCGATGTAATCGGCGAACGTCTGACGGCGTCGCCAAACGCAAAACGCGCCAATGAATGGACGCGCGATACGATGACGAAGTGGGGTCTGCAAAACGCGCACCTGGAAAGCTGGGGCCCGTTCGGACGCGGCTGGACGTTGAAGCATTTTTCGGCGCAGGTGATCTCGCCACAGGACCTTCCGCTGATCGCTTATCCGAAAGCGTGGTCGCCCAGCGTCAGAGTAATACCGGAAATGCCGAGCATGCCCGCTGCGAAAGGCAAGAAGCGGGCAGCCCCGTCGGCCGCTCCGGAACCGAGCAGCACGGTGACCGCCGATGTGGTTTTTCTCGACGCCAAGACGGAAGCCGACCTCGACAAATACAAAGGCACGTTGAAAGGCAAGATCGTTTTGGTTTCACAGCCGGTCGAAGTGAAGGCTTTGTTCGATCCGTTGGGCAGACGGCAAGATGAAAAGAGCTTGCTAGCACTTGCTAATGCGCTGCCGCCGGGACAAGGCGGTGGATTTGGCGGAGGCGGCGGTGGTGGTGGACGTGGTGCTGGTGGTCAGCAAATGACGCCCCAACAACGGGCGCAACAACAGTTTGAGCAAGCAGTCTTCACCGCCAAACGCTGGAACCTGTTGGTTGATGAAGGCGCCGCGGTAGTCGTCGATGTCAGCCCGCGCGGAACCGGCGGCACAATCTTTGTGCAATCAGCGACCGTCGCGCCGCAAGTTCCGAAGAGTGTCGAAGACATGCGCACGATTACCCGGTTATCACCCTACGATCCGAAGGCCGAGTCAAAGATGGTCCCGCAAATCACCGTGTCGGTTGAACAATACAACCGCATGATCCGGATGATTCAGCAGGGCGAGAAACTGAAGATGATGGTTGACCTCGCCGTTGAATACCAGGATCAGGACAACATGGGCTACAACACCGTCGCCGAAATTCCGGGCACGGATTTGAAAGACGAGATCGTGATGCTGGGCGGCCACATGGATTCATGGCATTCCGGCACGGGCGCTACGGACAACGGGGCCGGCGTGGCCGTAGCGATGGAAGCAGTTCGCATTCTGCAAACACTCGGAATCAAACCGCGACGCACGATCCGCGTCGCGCTTTGGACCGGTGAAGAAGAAGGACTGCTCGGCTCGCGCGCTTACGTGAAGTCGCACTTTGGATCGCTCGAAGGAGGCCCTGGACAATTCGGCGGTGGGGGCGGTGGCGGCAATGCCAATGCGACGCCGGCGAAGCTGACGACACTGCCTGATTATGAAAAGTTTTCCGGCTATTTCAATCTGGATAACGGCACCGGAAAAATTCGCGGTATCTACCTGCAAGGCAATCGCGCCCTCCGAGATCTTTTCACTCAGTGGCTTATGCCCTTCCGCGACATGGGTGCCAGCACGATTACGATTTCGAACACTGGCGGCACCGACCATCAATCTTTCGATGGCATTGGCTTGCCGGGATTTCAGTTCATTCAGGACGAGATTGAATACGACACGCGCACGCACCACTCGAACCAGGACGTGTTCGATCGCATTCAGGCGGATGATATGAAGCAAGCCGCTACGATCATGGCGGCGTTCGTTTACAACACGGCGATGCGTGATGAGAAGCTGCCGCGCAAGCCTGCGCCGGGCACGAGAACGGCGAGCAATCAGTAGTAGCAAAAAAAGCGACTGGTTAGCTTCAGGGTGGTGCAAAAGTTTTTACTTGCACCACCCTTTACTATGTAGATGTTTCTTCTTCAGCCCAACGGGCTGGAAGATAGTAGCCGGTGGTCGCCGACCACCGGATCCGAACAAGAAACCATCTCGCACTCCAAAGGAGTGCCAGCGAAAGGCCAAATTCTCATGGGCTCCACATTCTTCTCTCTGTATTACCACGTTGTGTTCTCGACCAAAGAACGCCGACCAATTATCGAGACCGAATGGCGACCGCGACTCCATTCCTACATTGGCGGAATAGTACGAGGAATGAACGGTGTGGCGGAGATCGTCGGCGGAGTGGAAGATCACATACATCTTCTGATTAGCCTGCGACCAGTTCACTGTCTTGCATCTCTAATGCGTGATCTAAAGAAGGATTCAACGAATTGGGTAAAAGAGAATCGATCGAAGGTTTTGCTGGCAGGAAGGATATGCCGCGTTTACCGTAAGCCCCTCTGCGGTCAAAGCGGTAAGACAATACATCGCAAACCAGGAAGCACATCATTCCAAACACTCTTTCGTTGATGAGTTGAGAGAGTTGCTTGGACGTTCTGGAATCGAGTACGAGGGAAAATACCTTCTTTAGACTCTGGCACGCCTTCGGCGTGCGAAACGCTCTTGTCCGGATCCGGTGGTCTTCGACCACCGGCTACTTTCTGCTAACCCTTCGGGTTGTTACCACCCGCTTACGCAGGTGGTACTGACTCCCTATCCGGGAATAATCGCCACTTCCAACCAATACCTTCTCAGCTTGTCGCGACTCGTGGCACGGTACGTCGCGTAATCACGCGCGATGCCGGCATCGGGTCGCGCAAACAAGACAAAGGCTTCCAGCAAACCTGCATCGTTGAGTTTGACCAACGTCTCAAGAGAAGCTTCGAGTTCCTTCACCTTGCCCGACTTCAAATCTTTCGCGCAGGCTTCCGCGACCATACGCAAGGCTGCCGTCTCTTCTTTCAGGCTGTGGCGATAGGCCGGCTCAGCCGGATAATTCTTTGCAAAATCACCCTTCTGCCAGGCGATTCTCGTGAGGTCATACATCAACCACTCGTTTGAGCCGTCCTTGCTGTCGAGAGTCCGCGGATCGATATTGAGCGTTGTGTTCGCTCCCTGTGTGGTCGTTGAATTGGGCGGCACGATGTGTGGATGGCCCAATAGCGCTTTGTGGCGTTGGGCCCATTGCGTCAGTCCCACGTATGCGCGGCGGCCGTAGGGCTCGGCAACGATCGCGTCGATGAATTTGTCACGAGCTTCATTCATCTTGCCTTGCGCGTCCAGGGCGTCACCCCAATAACGATATGCAGTTTCGATATTTGCATTGATCGCAATCGCTTTTCCAAACCAAACTCCGGCGGCCTCAAAGTGATCGTTGCGAAACCGCGGATCAGTCGATGCCATTGCCTTCTTGAATTCCGAGTCGCCGGCATACAACGCGGCATCGTAAAGATTCGGATCTGATTCGAGCGCGCGCTTGTAAGCCGCAATCGCCTTGTCCATATCGCCGCGCATAAACGCGGCTTCGCCTTCGCGAATCGAGACCTCAGCGGCTTGAATACTCGAAAATGGAATTTGAGTCGTGTCCGGGCCCGACAGCGTATCGAGCGCCATTTTGGTGAGATTGCTGTTGTCGCCAAGCGATTGCGACTTCAGTAGAATCGACCGCGCGCGGTCCCGCATTTTTTGTCGCGTCGCCAGATCCTTCACATCCACTGAATTGGCGTAAATCGCGAACCCCAGCCGTGAAAGAACGATCGGATCGTTCGGATATGCCACCGCCACATTCTCCAACAACGGTAAAGCGGCGATCATGTTCTGCGACTCGTAAGTATCAATCGCGCGCTGACGCTCAGCCGGGTCCTGTGTCTGCGCTCTCGCACAAACGGAAATTGAGAGGACGAACGCAGCCACGAAGGCCGCGCTGATCAGGATTCTTCTTGCAATTAAGGTAGAATTGAACATGATGAAGGCCTCTTAGGTTGCGAGTGCGCCGGGACTGCGCAAGTCTATTGCCAACTTCAGAGGAGTGTCAACGTACTATTAGATTTGGGACCTAAGATAAAGTTCCCTTGTGAGCCATCTACTCGAAATAAGAAATCTGCACACCTATTTTCAAACCCGCGAGGGACTGGTGTGCGCGGTCGAAGGTGTCAGTTTCTATCTGGACCGCGGAGAACTGCTGGGCTTGGTTGGTGAAAGCGGCTGCGGAAAATCGATCACGGCGCTTTCGATCATGCGGCTGGTGGCGCCGCCGGGAAAAATCGTCACCGGCGAGATTCTTTTTGAGGACCGCGACCTTTTGAAGCTTTCAAACGCCGAAATGCGAAGTATGCGCGGCAACGATGTGGCGATGATCTTTCAGGATCCGATGACTTCGCTCAATCCGGTTTTCACCGTGGGCGAGCAAATTGCTGAGGCGCTCAGGCTGCATCGTAAACTCTCACGCAGGGATGCGCGGGCCGCCGCCGTCGACGCGATGCGCGAAGTTTCGATACCTGATCCGGAGCTGCGCGTGAATGATTATCCGCATCAACTGTCCGGTGGGATGCGTCAGCGGATAATGATCGCCATGGCGCTCGCCTGCAATCCCAAAGTCCTGATCGCCGATGAGCCAACCACCGCGCTCGACGTAACTATTCAGGCGCAGATTCTTGAGCTGCTCAACAATCTGCGTCGCACACGCGATCTGGCGGTACTTTTGATCACGCATGATCTCGGCGTCGTAGCCGAAGTCGCCGATCGTGTCGCCGTCATGTACACGGGAAAGATTGTCGAACAATCGCCGGTTGATGAATTGTTCGCGCGCCCGAAACATCCCTACACGGAAGGTCTCTTGCGCTCAGTTCCAAAACTGACAGCGAAAGACGTCGCCCGAAGGACGAGACTGCAGACGATCGAAGGCACAGTGCCGCGACCGACAGCGTTGCCGCCGGGATGTCATTTCGAACCGCGATGCACCTTTCGCTTGCCGCGATGTCGTGAAGGAGAGATTCCCTTGTATCAAGTGACGGAAGGGGTGACGGTTCGATGTGTTTTGTTTGATCCGGCGGCAGGTGCTAACGCGGAAATTGTTAACCACAGAGGACACAGAGAAGACCCAAAGCTTAATTAGCCGTTGATCATTCGTTTTGTTTGCCTCCGTGTCCTCTGTGGTGAAATTTGCCAATCATGACGGATAATGCAGCCAAAAATGGCAAGCTCGTACAGGTCCGCGACCTTGTCAAACACTTTCCCATCGAGGGCGGCGAAGACGTGTGGCGCGCCGTCGACGGGGTGTCGTTCGATATTCTGCGCGGCGAGACCCTGGGTCTGGTAGGCGAGTCCGGATGCGGCAAATCGACTACGGGCCGATGTCTGTTGCGGCTGATCGAACCGACGCACGGCGACGTTGAATTCGAGGGACGCAACGTGACCGCGATGGGCAAGCGCGAGCTGCGCGAATTGCGCCGCGAGATGCAGATTATTTTTCAGGATCCGAATGCATCGCTGAATCCGCGCATGAAGATTGGCGATATCATCGCTGAACCCCTGGTGATTCACGGCATCGGCGACAAGACCGAGCGGCGCGAGCGGGTGGCCTGGTTGCTCCGAAAGGTCGGCCTCGATGCCGACTATATGAAGCGTTACAGTCATGAGTTCTCAGGTGGCCAATTGCAGCGTATTGGTGTCGCCCGCGCGCTCGCATTAAACCCTAAACTGATCGTGGCGGACGAACCTGTCTCGGCGCTCGACGTTTCAGTGCAAGCGCAGGTCGTGAACCTCTTGCAGGATTTGCAAGCTGAATTCGGGCTGACTTACCTATTCATTTCGCATGGCCTCGCGGTCGTTGAACATATCTCGACGCGAGTCGCCGTGATGTATTTAGGCCGCATCGTAGAGATTGCTGACGCGCAAGAGCTTTATGTCAATCCGCTACATCCCTACACGACGGCTTTGCTTTCGGCGATCCCAATTCCCGATCCGAACCAAAAGCGCGATCGAATTATCTTGAAAGGCGATGTGCCGACTTCGAGAAATCCGCCGTCCGGTTGCCGATTTCGCACGCGCTGCCCGATCGCGATTGACGAGTGCCGTTCGATTGATCCAGAGTTACGCGAAGTTGCGCCGGGCCACAGCGTTGCGTGCATTCGAGTTCCGGGTTATGACGATGCTCGTCAGGCCGAGCCGGCTCATAAAACTGAAACCGGATCGACATCTGGGACGTAAAGATAGCCAGTTTTAAGCATATTAGTTGGTAGCGATCCGCTTTCGCGACGACGAACAGTTCTGTACCTCAGGAGGACAATCTGACATGAGTGATCCAAATCAGGGATTTCAACCGCCACCACCGCCGGCTATCGAGAGTGAACCGGAACGACGCCGACCGACGAATTTACTGTGGGCCGGCATTGCGTTGATCGTGATCGGAATCATCATAGTTGTCCTCGGTATTCCCGGCCTGGCTCTAATCACTGGCGGCATTGGAACCGGCGTGTCAGTTTGCTGCCTCGGCATTTTGCTCGCTGCATTCAGTTTTATGCGGCTGCCGGCAGTAAAAGATCCGCCGCCAAAGATGTCTCCGGCCGCAACTCTAACCGGCATTTTCTTTGAGCCGACGAGTGTTTTTCGCAACCTGCGCGCGCATCCGCAATGGATGGCCGCGATGTTGATTGCCGGACTTCTTAACGGCGTGTACGTGGCTGCGTTTGTTCACCGGTTGACACCTGAACGAATAGTCAATTTCACGATGGACAAACTGGAGGAGAGTCCCATCAAACCTCCACCCGAAGCTATGGCCAAGGCCAGAACGGAAGGCGTCGAACAGCAGAAGGCACCCACTCAACAGGCCGGGAATGTCGTGAAGGCCGTGGTCAGCCATTTCTTTGGCGTTGCTTTTATTGCCGCACTCTGCCTGCTCGGCGTCCTGGCATTCGGCGGCCGCATGCACTATTGGCAGACGTACGCGGTGTGTGCATACGTGGCGCTGCCGTTTACGCTGATTCAGAAAGGGATCAGCTTCCTGATTCTGTATCTCAAATCACCTGACGATATTCATCCGCTGCTCGGACAGGAATCGCTGGTCTATGACAATCTCGGACTGCTGTTGTCTTCGAAGGACCACCCGATCCTGTACGTGGTTGCCACGACTTTTGGGGTGCTTAGCTTGTACAGATTGTGGTTGAGCGCGACGGGATTGCGTGAGGGCGGTTACAAGGTCAGTTCTTCCGCCGCCTGGGGAGTGACGATCACTCTATTAGCGTTGTTCCTTCTGTTTGGAATGGCAATCGCGGCAATCTTCCCGAGCTTCCTGGGATAGGCACCGCCACGAGCAAAGTGCGATGGGCAAAGCGCCGAAAGTTTTGGCCGCTTTGCCCTTTGCTCTTACCGCTTTGCAGATCCTACTCGTATCTCAGCGATTCAATTGGATCGAGCCGCGCGGCCTTCCACGCCGGCCACAATCCGAAGATCATGCCGATGCCGACGCTGGCTACGAACCCGGCCGCCGGCGCCCATAGCGGCACGTACGAAGGCATGATCAATTTCACCAGCAGCGTTCCCAGCCATCCCATCAGGAGTCCAACCAATCCGCCAAAACCGGTAAGCGTCATTGCCTCGATCAGGAATTGCCAAAGGATGTCTTTGCGGCGCGCGCCGATCGCTTTGCGCACGCCAATTTCGCGGGTGCGCTCAGTCACGGAAACCAGCATGATGTTCATCACGCCGATGCCACCGACCATTAAGCCCACCGATGAAATCGCCACCATCGCGATCGCGATACCGCCGGTGATTGCATGAAACGAACTGATTAGCGACTCAGTCGTTTCGATTCCAAAGTTATCTGGCTGGCCGAATGATACGTTGCGGCGCACGCGGAGCGTGTCCGTCACCTGGTCCATTGCGTCTTGCATGTGACCCACTTTGGCGACGGCCATAAGATAAATGTCTTCGGAATTTGGTTTCAGTTTGCGCGCAACATTGTAAGGCAAATAAATCACGTTGTTCTGATCGTCACTGCCTCCGCTGAACAGAAACTGCTCCCGCTTTTGCAGCATGCCAACCACGCGAAATTCCTGTTCGCCAATTTTTATCGTCTCGCCGACCGGCGTGCCGAAGCGGAAAAAATCATCAGCTACTTTCGATCCGACAACACAAACGTTCTGGTTCTGATCGTTTTCAAACTGCGAAAAGAAGCGGCCTTCAGCGATCACCTGCGTGCCGGCTTTTTCAAAGTCCGGCAGGGTTCCCTGCAAACCAACTGAGGCGGATGTCTTGCCACCACCGCTCACGAGGATTTTTTGGCCGAAAAAGTTATTCGTAATTTCCAGAAACGGCACGGCAGCTTCCACGGCAGGCAATTTAGAAAGCGCGATGGCGTCATCATAGGTCAAACCCTTGCGCATGCGTTCTTCGCGCGAGAGCCGGCCGACGTGAATGCCCGGATTAAACTTGCTGATGTACATTGAGCGGGTTCCGAACGATTCGACTTCTTTCGTCACCGCGGTGTCGACGCCGGCGATGATGGAAGCGATCAGCATCACCGTGACGACCCCGATGATTACGCCAATGACTGTCAGGAACGAGCGCAGCTTGTTGTTGCGCAACGTGCCCAGGGCCATCCAAAGGTTTTCGAGAATGTCGGATCTAAGTAGTTTCATAGCGACCTCATTTATGGAGTGCGCCGGCTTGACGGAGCTTTCGCATACTTAATCCAAAGCGGCGTCAAGCCGCCGCACTCCAGAATCATGCCTCAACCCTGAGCGCCTCAATCGGATCCAGCCGCGCTGCTTTCCACGCCGGGAATATTCCGGACAGAACTCCCACGGCCCCCGACACGCCGATCGCGAAAGAAATCGCCAGCAGTGAGAGATATGTTTGAAAAAAGACCGCGGTCACTACTTTCCCCACCAGCCACGCAATTAATACCCCGATGGTGCCTCCAATCGCGGCCAGGGTTACGGATTCGAACAGGAACTGTTTCAGGATATCCATGCGGCGCGCGCCCAGCGACTTACGAATACCAATTTCTTTGGTTCGTTCGGTAACCGACACGAGCATGATGTTCATGATCACGATGCCGCCCACAACCAGCGCGATGCCCGGGACCAGGATCGCGACCATAAACACAGATCCAAAGATTCGATCACGCAACCCGGTGATGGCGTCGGGGGTGACGATTCCAAAGTTGTCTTTTTCATTTGGTCCCAGCTTGCGGCGCGCGCGCATCAGAAATCTCGCTTCCTCGACGGCATCGCTAAAACCCTCATCAGTCTTTGACGTCGCCGTGAAATAAAGCGACCGCTGGCGAATCAACGGGCCAAAATCCAGCTCGTACGTTCTCAACGGAATGACAATGAAGCTGTCCTGGGGAATTCCAAACACTGTACCCTTGACCGCTTCGACCCCGATGACGCGATAAGGCAATCCGCGAATGTCGATCTCTCCGCCGATGGGATCGCCAGCCGGAAAAAGTTTGGTCGCGATGTCCGCGCCTACATACGCCACGCGCGCCGCCCCATCGGCTTCCGGTTCACTGAAGAAGCGGCCGTTTTCGACGTTGCGGTTGTCGATGTCGGCGGTATTGGCGGTGGCGCCGCTAACGCCTACATCCTCCAGCACCTGATCGCCGCGCTTAACCTCGACTGGCGTGCCGCGTGCTTTGGCTCCAAGTTTCGCGATCAGCGTTGAACGCCCTTTGATGAACTCGTAGTCGTCCAGCGTCAGTTCTTTATTGCGCCGTTGTGCGGCGGCAATCGTGTCGGTGTCTTTAAAGTCTTCGAAAGGATTGAAACGCTGAATGGAAAAAGACTTTGCGCCGATGCCGGCAATCTTTTCGTCGATGTAAACGTTGAATCCCTGGATCAGCGACACGACTGTGACAAACGCAGTCACGCCGACAATCATGCCGAGCAGCGTCAGCGCCGACCGCAGTTTGTGCGCCCAAATGGCCGCAATCGCAACTTTAAGGATTTCGATTAGTTTCACTGAGATTAATTATACGAGCGGAGTGGGATTTTGGTTATCGATGCGGCACGGAGCCAGGAGCAAAGAGCCAAGAGCCGAGGAAATATCGATAAACTTGAGCGCTACTTCAGAAGACATTTGGTCCTTAAGAACTCGCTGGACCTTTGCCTTCGCTCCTTGCTCTTTGCCGCCTTATTCCCACCTGAGCGATTCGATCGGATCCAGCCGGGCCGCTTTCCATGCCGGCCATAGTCCGAAGATTATTCCCACCCCGGCTGAGATACCAATCCCCACGCCAATGGCCCAGGGCGGAACATACGCCGGCAAAGGCGAATACCGGTTCGTCAAAAAGCTGAAGAGTTCACCTATCGACAATCCAATCAGGCCGCCGATGGCCGTCAAGACCACCGCCTCGATCAAGAACTGAGAAAGAATATTGGTGCGGGTCGCGCCCACGGCTTTGCGCAATCCGATCTCTTTGGTTCGCTCAGTCACCGACACCAGCATGATATTCATCACGCCGATGCCTCCAATCATCAGCGCCACACACGATATCGCGGTCAGTACCAGATACGTCGCGCCGGTCAATTGATTGTAGACATCCAGCAGCGCGTCCTGGGATGAAATGCCAAAGTTGTTTGGTGCCCCGGGCGCAACCCGTCTCTGCTTGCGCAGGATGTCAGTCATTTCATCGATGGCAGACTTCACGTACGCGCGTGAGACGGGACGAACGATAATGGCGGAGATGATCTCGGGAAATTCTATGTCGGGATAATACTTTTCAAACGTTGTGATCGGAATATATATCGAGTTGTCACGTGACTGGCCAAGGATGCTGCCGAGCGGTTCCATCACGCCCACGACATGAAACTGATGACCTGAGATTTTTATGTCCTTATCCAGAGGATCTTCGTTTGGGAAAAGCGCTTTAACCAGGTCCAGCCCGAGCACACAAACGTTGTTGCGAGCTTCCACATCCAGGTCCGTAACATAGCGACCGCGGGCGACGTAACTCGAGACAGTGAATTCATGATACGGCGTCACGCCGATCAAGATGGGCGTGTCGCTTTGCTTGTCGCCGTAGCGAGCGGTCTCGTTGATCTTTCGATAGAACGGAGAGACCCCGACAATCGAAGGTGCTTCACGGCGAATTGCATCGGCATCGGCGATCGTCAGTTCCTTCCGGTGTATTTCCTCCGAAGTCGGCTGATGACCAATGCTCGGATCGAACTTCGTTGCCCAGATTGTGTTGGAGCCCAACGATTCGATCTGCGCCGCGAAAGCTTTATTCAACCCCTGAATGATCGAAACCATGAAGACAACCGTGATCACGCCGACACTGACGCCGAGAATCGTCAGCGACGAGCGCAGTTTGTTGCTCCGCACCGTGTCGAACGCCATCAAGGCGGATTCACGAATGTCGATGAAAGTCATTTCTAATATTGGACCATTGATTCAATGAATCATTGGATCAATGAACAAATCGATTCAGTTACTCAGCCCTCAACGCGTCAATCGGGTCGAGACGCGCGGCGCGCCACGCGGGCCACAAACCACTGACGACTCCAACAATCGACGAGACTCCAACGCCGAGCACCGCCGACCAAATACTGAACAGCAAAGGAAATCCGATCGCTAAAGCAATCAGCCAGGCGGTACCGAATCCCGTCAATACTCCGAAGGCGCCGCCGATTGCGGTGACCATCACAGCCTCGATCAAAAATTGCGTCAGGATGTCTTTGCGGCGCGCGCCTACCGCTTTGCGAATTCCGATCTCTTTCGTGCGTTCCGTCACTGAGACCAGCATGATGTTCATGACGACGATGCCGCCGACGACCAGCGAAATCGCGGCCACCCCAATCGTCACCAGATAAATGTTAGAGGTGGCGCCGGAATAGAGCTTCAGGAAAACGTCTTCCGTTTCCAGCGCAAAGCCGTCGTCCTCGTCCTTGAAAGTGCGGCCACGCCGATTGCGCATGATCGCGCGCACTTGATCTTCCGCCGTTTCCAACTGGTCGGCAGAGGGCGTTTGGATGAAGACCACCAGCGACCCCTCAGTATTAAAAGCACCACGCGCGATATTCAACCCATAATCTTTTTTATAAGTAGCGAACGGGATGATGATGCGATCGTCGCGCGAGATACCAAAGATTTTTCCCAACGGTTGCAGGACGCCCACGATCCGGTATCGATGCCCTCCGGCCCACAGATCCTGTCCGACGGCCTGATCGGGCGTCTCATTGGGATAGAAATTCGTGATGATGTCGGAACCCACGACGCATACCGGCTGGCCTGAGTTGCTTTCGGCCTCGCTCCAGAACCGTCCCGCATCGATCGTCACTCCATCGACCTCGAACATTGACGGCGGCTCGATTGCCCGGATCGCCACGGCGTCCGCTTTCTGATTTCCGTGCTTGACCGGCACCACATCGTTCGCCGCAATGCCCGCGCGCCAGCAGGCGCTACAGAGACGAAAAATCGCCTGCGCATCTTCTTCGGTGATGTCCTTGCGCTTGTTGTATTTGATGAAGTCTTCGCGCGACGTGATCACGCGGGGCCGCTTCGAAATCGTGAAGACAGTCGAGCCCTGCGAGGAGAAAGTCTGCGCGACCGTCTGGTCCAGGCCTTTGATGATCGTGACGACGGCGATGACTGCGGTGACGCCAACGATGATACCGACGAGCGTCAACGCCGTGCGAAGTTTATTCTGCCGGAGACTGGCAATGGCAACGAAGAAGGCGTCCCAAATCGCCGCGACCCGCACGATGCGAAATGAGCGGGCCTTGCGCGGCGGCGAAAGCTCGCTCTCAAAGGCCAAGGCCGTGGGTAAGTTGGTTGGGGCGCTGCCGGGGAACATCGCAGCTCCTACTTGATTTGCTCGTCTTTTTCGATCAGTCCGTCGCGGATCGAGATGACGCGATGCGCGCGGGCCGCAATGTCGTGCTCGTGCGTCACAAGAATAATGGTGTTGCCCTCTTCGTGGAGCTTTTCGAAAAGGTTCATGATGTCGTAGCTGGTTGCGGTGTCGAGGGCGCCGGTTGGTTCGTCGGCGAGCAGAATCGACGGATGATTCACCAGTGCTCGCGCAATCGCGACACGTTGGCGCTGGCCGCCGGAGAGCTCGTTGGGCCGGTGCATCATTCGATCGACGAGATCGACTTCGGTCAACGCCTGCTTGGCCATCTCATGCCGCTTCGCGCCGGGAATGCCGCCGTAGATCAGCGGCAGCTCGACGTTGTGCAGAGCGGTGGCGCGGGCCAGCAGATTGAACGTCTGAAACACGAATCCAACTTCCTGATTGCGGATGCGCGCGAGTTCGTCATCATCCATCTCAGAGACGTTCTTGCCATTGAGCCAGTAATCTCCCTGCGAGGGCGTGTCGAGGCAGCCAATTAAATTCATCAGCGTCGATTTGCCTGAGCCGGATGGACCAGTGATGGCGAGATACTCACCGCGATGGACTTCGAACGAGACACCGTGCAGTGCATGGACCTTCTCAGAGCCCATGTCATAGCTCTTCCAGATGTTCTGCATGGCGATGAGGATCTCGGCCTTGCCATCCGCGGAAGCCAGATCAGGCTTCCCGAAAATTGCCGTACGTGGAGATGTGGCGACTGTAGCTTCAGCCATTAGCTACCTCCACTTGAATTAGCATTAGCGTCGGGTTTACGCGTCTGTCTTTTAACTTTATCGCCCACTTTGAGGGCTTTCAGCACGCGACTGGGACCAGTGACGACTTCTGCGCCGGCCGGCAAACCGCTGATGATTTCAATATCAGATTCGCCCGTGATGCCGGTCGTGACTTCGAGGAACTTGACCTTGCTGTCCTTGTCCAGAATGTAGACGCCTTTTTGTTCTTTCGGCTTTTCGCCGGCGGGCGGCGGCGCGCTGCTCGCGAGCGACGGCCCCGGCGAAGGCGCGGGCGGCGCTTTCTCCACGATGGCCTGGAGCGGCACCGCAATCACGTTGGTTTTAGTGCTGGTGGTGATGGTCGCGGTCGAACTCATGCCGGGCCGCAACTTGTCTTTTATGTCATCCGGCAAGTCTTTCAACTCCAGCGTGACTTTGAATTCCTTCGCCTCCTGCACGTTAACGCGGTTGTTCAGGCCGCCCGTAGTATCGGATTTGGCCACGGCCAGAGGGTTTTTCTGAGTAACCACGGCGACCATTTCTTTATCGCCGAGAGCATCGACCTTTATCTTCGCTTGTTGACCGATGTCGACGACCGAAATTTCCGTTTCATCGACGTTGACCTCAACGTTGATGGTCGTCATATCGGCGATCGTCATCAACGGCGTGGTCGAAATTTGCGATACGGCAAACTCACCGACGCGAGTAGGAATGTCGGCCACGACGCCGTTCAGAGGCGAGTACTGGGTCGCCTTTTCACGTTGGCTGGATTGGCCCCGTAAGAAAGCCTGTTGCTGGCTGGCGCGCATCTCGCTGGACTTAATACCTGTTTGCGCTTCTTTGATCGCGGCCTTTTGCTGATTAGCACGTTCCTGGGCTTCCTTGACGGCGAGCTTTTGCGATTCCAGATTAGCCTTCGCGGTTTCCAGCGCAATCTTTGTCTGGTCGTAGCGATCTTTCGCGGCGTCATAGTCGAACCGGGACGCGACGCCCTTCTCGATCAGTTCGGTGGTGCGCTTCAGTTCGCGCTGAGACGCATTCAGATCGACATTTGCCCGATCGACGGCGGTCTGCTGCGCAATCACCTGCTGGCGTGCGGAAGCGACGGAAGCGTCCGTCACGGCCAAGCCTTGCTGCGCCGACGCGACGGCATTGCGAGCGTTCGAGACGTCGTTAATCGACGCCTGAGTCGCCGCCCATTGCGCTTCCTGGCTCGATTGAAGTTGAGTGGGGTCGATCCGCACCAGAGCCTGGTTCTTCTTAACGATGTCACCCGGATTGACATAAATCTCAAGAATTCGCCCCGGCACTTCGCTGGTCAGCTTGATATATTGAACCGGCCGTACTTCGCCGGAAGCTGTGACCGTTGACTTCAATTCCGGCCGCACGTCGACTTTTACTGTCGTAACTTCCGGTTCGTCCTTGCGCGTCGCAACTACGCTGATGACAACGACCAGCACCAATACGACGAGGGCTGACACACCAATAATTATTTTCTTTTTTCTACTGAGGGCCATTTCGGTTTCAATTCCTTATTTAGATTCGCCGGGGTTGAATGCTTAAACACTTAGATGCCAGCCACTGCGAATAGTTCACGGCTTGAGTTGGTTTTACGAAGAATTTTGGCGCCTGGTTTCAAAGAAATCTTGCGCGTGATGCCCTGATTATAGACGATCCGGGGATTACTTGCCGAACCTGACCGTTGGGGGAAGCTGAACGCATCACCGAACTGCCAATTGAATTGCGACAAGATCAAAGCCATTGGCGCGACTTGGGGTTTCGCGTTAAGATATTTTGTTTGGAAATTCAGCACCACCGGCGACGCATCCGATGATCGTCTGCGACAGATGTACTACCCGTAATGTTGAGGGATCGCAATTCTGCGACGGCTGCGGAGCGGCGCTCTGGATGGCGGGAAGATCGAGCTCAAGTTTGGAAAACGGCAACGGGAACGGTTCAAACGGCAAATCGCTGCAGCCGGCCGCCAGCGTGGCGCCCAGCGGCGCCCAGGTTTCGGCCGAGCACGTCTCTGTGGCGGCCTTTCCAGCCGGCAATGTGCATGCGACGCTTCAAATTGAGCGGGGCGTGTCCGCCGGTAAGAAGTTCATCTTGAGCAGTCAGGAATCTCAGATCGGCCGCTGGGATGCCGACGGTGGTGTTTTCCCTGACGTCGACCTGGATTCCGACGATCCCGAAGCCAAGGTTTCGCGGCGCCACGCGCGCATCTCAATGCGCGACGGTGGTTACCTGATCGAGGATTTGGGATCGACGAATGGAACGTTTGTGAACCGCGGACGGCGGCTGGCGCCCGGCGATCGCTGTCCGCTCAAGGATGGCGACGAGATCATCGTCGGCAAGACATTCTTGCGTTTTCGCGTAGCGAAATAAGACCACGACAACTGGAGTCGATATCCCCGACGCAACTGATATAACTCCTCGAGCAGCAGAAATGGTTGTTTGCTTTCAGTGTGGCGCCGCAATCAATGCGGACGAAAACTTCTGCGGCGTTTGCGGCTCGCGGCAAGATCGCGACGGGTCTTCATCGTCTCCCGACGTGACCGAGAACGTTCAGCACGATACCTATCCTGACGGCATGAAAGAAGTCCCCAACCACGAACGTCCTACTGCGATGTCATCACAGCGCGGCACGGGCGAGCTGAATGAAGACAGCGAATTCGCTTCGCGAACTTCACGAACGGGGGGAGGTTCTTCGCGCCGCGGCAAGCCGAAAGCCCTGGAAGCCGGCACGGTCCTGGCTCATCGTTATGAGATTGTGCGGCGTATCGGCGGCGGTGGTATGGGCGCCGTATATCTCGCCAAGGACCGCAACCTGGGCGACGCGCCGCGTGCCGTCAAGGAAATGATCGAATCGCACCTCGATGACACGCAACATGAAAAGGCGATCGCCGATTTCAAGCGTGAATCACTACTGCTTACGGAACTAGAGCATCCTTCGATTCCAACCGTCTACGATTATTTCTACGATGAAGAGTCCGAACGGTTTTATCTCGTAATGAAGTTTATTCCCGGCAGCGATCTGGCTTCGCGGCTGCGCGCTTCGCCCGGCGGCCGGATCGACGAATTAACGGTGACCGAATGGGGCATGCAAGTCGCGGACGTACTGCAATACCTGCACACCCGACCGCAACCAATCATCTATCGCGATTTGAAGCCGGCGAACCTCATGTTCGACAGCAATCTCAGTCGCATCATGCTGATCGATTTTGGCATCGCCCGATGGGTGAATAAGAAAGAGAAGGGCGTCACGGCGGTGGGCACCATGGGCTATGCACCGCCGGAATTGTTTAGCGGGCAAGCCGATCCGCGCGTCGATATCTATAGCCTGGGCGCGACGATGTTTCATCTACTGACGGGATCGGATCCGCAGGACAATCCGCTGCTCATCTTTGATTTCACCAAGAACCCGCGTCCGCGTCAGATTAATCCGCAACTATCGTCTGAGATCGAACAAATCCTGGTTCGCGCGGTCGAATACAAACCCGAACACCGCTTTCAATCGGGAACAGAGATGCGCGAGGCGATGGGTACCCACCTGGAAAAATTGCGCTCCGGACAAGTCAGTTACGGTCTGCCGGCCCAGGATTTAGGCGGCGAAACCCTGCGCGTGGCAATCGTGTTCTGCGGATTCTGTGGCGGGCGGATAGCCGCGGACGACATTTTTTGCGCGCATTGCGGATCGCGCCAACCACTCGGCGGCACTGATTCAAGCCCGCGACTGGTTGCTCGCCCCACCGCAAAACTGATCGTGGCCGGCACCACCGAACTCGACGCCTCGTTCAATTTACAGAGGGACAGCAACCTGGTCGGACGCACTGATCCGCTTTCAAATATTTTTCCGGAGGTCGACCTGTCACGTTTTGATCCACAAACGAAAGTTTCTCGCCGGCACGCGCGCATCTGGCGCGAAGGCGAAGCGTACATGGTCGAAGATCTTGGTTCAGTAAATGGGACAGTGATCAATGATATTATCCGTCTCGAGCCGAGACAGCCGCGCCCACTCGATAGTGGAGATCGCATTAAGCTTGGTGAAACGACGCTGCACTTCCTGGTGGGCTAGCAAAATCAAATTGATTCATTTCCGATCGTTATCCGTCTGACTCTCGTATTTTTCACATCATCCTAAAGAACCCGCTATGACCGCAGATATCGAAGCCGCAAAAACAACGCCCATCGTTGCTGCCAGTCATCGACATGAGTCGCATGTGCGCGTGCGCTGTCGAGCGCCGTTTGCATTACGTTGCGGCGCACTCTTGATCGACTACATTTTGCTGGCGCTGGTGCTGACCTTTAGCATCATGATTGCGCGCTTGATGGGCGGCGGCGCCCGGCTGGCGGGCGGAACGGCGGAAAAGATTGGAATCGTTCTGATGTTGGTCGTAGCTGTCGCCGATCTGGGTGTGTTGGCCGGTATCACCGGGCGATCGATCGGAAAGTGGACCACCGGCTTGCGCATAGAGCGCAGCCACGGTGGCGCGCCCGGAATTGTTCGCGCGCTGCTACGTCATTTTGTCGGGTATCCTCTGTCTTTACTGCCATTCGGACTTGGTTTCCTGATTGCGACCGTCACTCCGACAGGGCGCGCGTTGCATGATTTCATTTCCGGAACAGTCGTCGTCCGGAGGAATTCCGCACCGATCATTCCGCCGGCTAGAAGGGCAAGGGGATAACTGTTGAGAGTTGATAGTAAACTCCCTCTCCCTTTGGGAGAGGGCTGGGGTGAGGGGTTAGCTGACGCCGTACTTCGCCTTCACCCTAACCCTCTCCCTTTGGGAGAGGGCTGGGGTGAGGGGTTAGCTGACGCCGTACTTCGCCTTCACCCTAACCCTCTCCCAAAGGGAGAGGGAACATAAACACTTAATGGCTGAGCTAATCGTCAAATATCCCGATCGCGCCGCCGAGCATTTTCAGATCAGTCGCTTGCGCCTGACGATCGGACGTTCGGCGAGAAACGATTTGTGCATTCCCGATCCGTTCGCCTCTCGCGTTCATGCCGAGGTGCGTAACGAGGGCGATGAGTACTTCCTCCAGGATCTCGGTTCTGCGAACGGCACTCTCTATAACGGCTCGGTAGTTGATTCCGCGGTGACGTTGACGCGCGGCGGGCGAATTCAAATCGGCGAAACCGAAATCGTTTTCAACGACAGCGCTTTTCCTTTGAGCAGCGGTGCGACGATGATCACCGATAACTCATCGTCAATTCCGGAAGCCACGATCGCCTTGTCGTCGGCGGACCGGACGACTTCGGGTCTGTTCGAAGCGATCGAAGGCGCACGCACCCGCGAGGACTCAGCCCCGCGTCCGGCGAAACAGAGCGATCTACTCGCTTTGATCAGCAAAGTAGGCGTCGCGCTGCTCGCCTCAGTAACGCTCAACGAAACTCTCGAGCAGATTGTGGCGCTGGTATTCGAGGCAGTGCCGGCCGATCGCTGCATGATCATGATGCGCAGTGGCAAAAGTCCTGAGCTGAAGGTGGCCGTCGCGCGACTTCGCGATCGCGCCGGCGAAGTCGGAGAGATTCGCATCAGTCGTTCCGTAATCGACGAAGTAGTCACCAACGGCAAATCAGTTCTGACTTCAGACGCGCAAGCGGACCCGCGATTTATGGGCGGCACTGTGATGTTGCAAGGCGTGCGCTCAGTACTGGCCGTGCCCCTCGGCGTCGGCGCAAACGTTTTTGGAATTATCTATGCCGACTCACCGCTGTCGGATAATCGTTTCACTGAAGATCATTTGAAAGTGCTGACGACGCTCGCGTCCGTGGCGGCGATCCGGGTTGAGAATGCGCGCCTGACGGAAGAACAGATGGAACGCGAACGGCTGGAGCGCGAACAACAGGTTGCCAGCGAGATTCAACAACGATTTCTTCCGGCGGCCGCGCCGCAGATCGAAGGGTATGAATTGCAGGGCATCAGTTTTCCCTGCTATGAAATCGGCGGCGACTATTACGATTTCATTCAGCGCGAAGACGGTAAAATGATCGTTGCTCTGGGTGATGTTTCCGGCAAGGGCACCGCCGCGGCGCTTTTGATGTCTTCGCTGCATGCGGCAGTGCACGCGCACGCGGAAACGCATGAGTCAATCGCGGCGGCAATCTCCGCGGTCAATCGGTACCTGGTGGAAAGCATTCCGCCGAATCGCTTCGTGACCTTGTTCTATGGTGAGCTTGATCCAAAGGCGGGGTCGCTCGCTTTTCTCAACGCAGGTCACAATCCGCCGCTGATCGTTCACGCCGGCGGTACAATGGAGCAACTCGCAGCCGGCGGTCTGCCGCTCGGCATTATGAGTGACGCTGAGTTTCGCGAAGGTCGGACGCAGCTTCGTCCGGGTGATGTGCTCGTTATTTATTCCGACGGAGTGTCTGAAGCGGTGAACCCCGACGGCGAAGAGTTTGGACCGACGCGGCTTTATGAGACCGTCGCGCGTAATCTGGACGCTTCTGCCGCCGGGATCCGCGATCGAATCGAATCCGCACTCACAAAGTTCTGTCAGGGTACACCGGCCGCGGACGATATTACGCTCGTAATCGTCAAGCGCCTGGCCGAAGCGGCGGAAGTTGCGGTCGCAGCGGGAAGCTAAAGTGGAACCCCGACATCTCTCTAACGCCTGCTCCGCTGGGTCATTAATAAACATCACGTCGATGCTCCCGTTGTTTACTCGCCAAACTAAACCTCGGTTCAATTCCTTCATTGCTCCCATTGATTCGGGCAGCAACATATTTACCTACAATCGGTCCATGCTTGAACCCGTGTCCTGAACCGCCGCCGACTAACCAGACATTCTCAAACTCCGGATGACGATCAATCAGAAAGTCGCCGTTGGAAGTGTTCTCGTACTGGCAGACGCGTGCCTCGATAACCGGCGCGTCTTTCAAATCAGGCAGGCGCGCGGCGAGATATTTTCGTACTTCTACTAAACCTTCTTCAGTCACAACTCGATCACCCTTGTCAGGATCGAAAGGTGGCCCATGTCGATCGATCGCGACTTTGACACCGTGGCCTTCCAAATCCGGCAGGCCGTAGGCTTCGTCTTTGAAGTCGATCCAGATTGGTAGAGGCGGTGAGGTAAAACTCTTGCTACCTGTTGGAGCAGCAAAATAAAAAACTTCCTGACGTGTTGGCTGGATTCGATCGGCCAACAACCCCGGAAAGATTTTCGGCAACCAGGGGCCGCAGGCAAAGACGTATGAACCGGCAGAGATCCGCCGGCCACTTGCGGTCAGGATGTGATCAACTTTGGGTCTTGTGGCACGCGCATCCTGCGCGTGGATCACGGGCGGGACGCCCGGGTCACGAACCTCTTCCTGCAAATATTCGACGCCGGTTCGGATCGCCTCGCCCACCACGGCCTGCACCGCCCGGCTTGCGCACAACACTCCGGCATCAAGCTCGAGCATGGCCCACGAGATTCGGTCCAGTCCAATCTGCGGATAACGCCGACTGAGATCAGACGTCGTTAACGCTTCGAACGGAATTCCCAGGTTTTGAAAAGTCTCGCGGGTCCTTATGGGGTACGAATCGTCTTCATGCGCCAACCATAAGACGCTGGTGTGATGAAAGAGTGTGGCTTCATAACGAGCAGAAAACTTCTTCCAAAGTTGCAGAGACTGGAGCGCCGAGCGTGTATAGAGTTCATCGCCTCCATAGCCAGTACGGATGATACGCGACCGGTCACCGGAACTTGAGAGACTGTTACCGGGCCCGTGCGCATCAATGAGCACCACGCGCTTTCCTGTCCGTCGCAGTTGATAAGCTGTCCAGGCGCCAAAGACTCCGGCCCCGACAACCGCCACGTCGTAGGTCGACTCACTCACTACTCAAATGCTTTCAATGTAGGCGGCTTCGCCGTGGATAGCCATATCCAGTCCGGCGGTCTCGCCGGCTTCATCGACTTTCACTGCCGTAATCCGATCGATGATCCAGAGCATCACGTAAGTAAAGACGAACGCCCAGACGGAAGAGAGCAGTACTGCGCCGAGTTGGACCAGGAAGAAACGCGAGTTGCCACGCAGCAAGCCATCCGCGCCCGCCGGGTTAAAGAGCGTCGTTGCGAACACCCCGCAAAGGATGATGCCCAGGAAGCCGCCGACCCCGTGTACTCCCCACACATCCAGCGCGTCGTCCCATTTCATTTTGTTCTTCAGCGCGACCGCATAGAAGCAAACACCGCCGGCGACGATTCCGATCACACAAGCCGTAGCCGGCGAAACATAACCCGCCGCGGGCGTGATCGTTGCCAATCCCGCGACCGCGCCTGTCAACAAACCCAAAAACTTTGGTTTCTTGGTTGTCATCCAATCCATCAAAAGCCACGCCACCGCCGCAAAACTGGCGGCCAGATCGGTATTCAGGAAAGCCACAGCCGTGACTGAGTCGACGCGGAATTCGCTGCCCGCGTTGAACCCATACCAGCCAAACCAGAGCAAGCCCGTTCCTAACGCTACCAGCGGAATTGAGTGCGGACCGGCATCAGCGACTCTCCGTCTGCCCACGTACAGCACCGAAGCCAGCGCGGCGATGCCGGCGATATTGTGAACTACGATGCCACCCGCGAAATCGAGCACGCCCCAGCTCGCCATCACGCCGCCGCCCCAAACCATGTGCACAAACGGAAAGTAAACGAGTGTGAGCCAGGCGGTGAGAAAAAGCATATAGGCTTTGAAAGTGACGCGATTAGCGAATGCACCGGTGATGAGCGCGGGCGTAATGATCGCAAACATCATCTGATAGGCGCAGAACACAATCATCGGGATCGACGGATTAATCAGAGACGGCGTGTCCAGAGTGATCCCACGCAGAAACGCCCAGTGAAAGTTTCCCAGGATGCCAAAGAAGTCGGTGCCGCTTTTCATATCACCGCTGAAGCAGACTGAGAAACCAAACGCCCACCAAAGCACTGTGGTCCAACCCATTGAGACGAAGCTCTGCATCATGATCGTCAGCACGTTCTTGCGTCCGACGAGCCCTCCATAGAAGAAAGCCAGTCCCGGCGTCATCAGCATGACGAGACTGGAGCAGAGCAACATGAAAGCGGTGTTACCGGTGTCGATAGTCATAGGCGGCATCGGATTCTCTCCTTCGCGTTCCGGCGTTAAGAGCTGAGAAGCGCGGCCATAATACGCCTTTCAAGCGTGCGATCAAGATTCGCAACGGGGCACTAGCCCGACCGTTAGGGAGGGCTCAGTAATTGAAGGAATCGCGGCAGCGACGGCTCAATCAAGTGAGAATTCATGATCCTGACCAAGCAGCACGTACTCGACTGCCTTTTCCACATCCCGTTCTTTCCACAAATAGATCGTACTTCCATGCCTCGCCCACGGCTTCACACTGGCGGGCAATAGACCAGCCGCCCTCAAGGCTCGTGTCGCGTATGATTTGAAGGCGTCAAGAATTGGCTCTGGAACACTGAGTGCCGAAACAATTGAGTGTGCGTGATTACTTCTGACATTGATCGCGCGCAATCGATACCTTCGATGCAGACAGACTTCGCGAACCGCTTGCTCTACAACCGCACGCTGTCCGGTGTCGAGCCTCCCAGGGCGGTGCTTGAGTTGTTGATTCTCCGCTCTTTTTAGTCCGGGCCTGGGTGGGATGCGCAACACTCCTGATGTCACCCGCGAGCTGCGGCGGTACGATCCACGTTCATCACCGTGCAACCATGTCCCGTAACACCTGAAGGTGATTAAGTACGCCAGCGGAAATTCGTTATCATCGAAATCTCTCATCGAGGTGTAGGAACTGAGCCCTCCCTGACGGTCGGGCTAGCGCCCCGTTTTTGTGATCAAGATTCATTGCGCAACCGATCATCACCTGAACGCCCAGCCACGAGGCACATCACTGCGTGACCGATGAGAACAATGCCCGCATACGTCACGCCGTCGGCAATGATGGGAACAGCGCCCGGTGCGAACACCATCCATGCCGGATACCTCGCGGCGTACAGGTAATCACGCGGTGGACCAACAATCGCGACGATACATGTGAAGATGGCCAATCCACGCCATCCGAATCTGCGGGCCAAACGCCAGGTGACCAGGTAGATTGGCGTAACCGAGATAGCGAGACCCAGGTAAAACAGGAACACGAAGTAGGGCCGTATCCAGAAGATAGGCACGCGCCACAACGCCAGCGTATTGCCGAGAACGTTGCACCCATCCCGAAAACACCGACGGCGGCGCCGCCTGCGACCGCGCCCACCAAGCGGCGCGAGTTTGGCCTCGTGAAATAAATGACAATAAGCAGCGCGACCAGATATGCGCACGTGATTATGATTAGCTCCAGTGTTGTCATGGGTCCGCTGCTGAGCTCCTCAATCTGAAAAGCTGCTCATGAAAGGCTTTGCCAAAAAAAGAATGTCGAAGTTCTCATTCACACCCGGCTTCAGCCGGGTGATCCGAAGTGTCGGGAAAAGGGGAAACCGTTTAAACGGTAAATATATACCTGACTGACCACGCTGGTTAGGCGCTCAAACGCGGCTCTGATAGTCCCAAGGATTTGTTCGGCGTCGTCTGAAGAACTACGGAAGCTTCTTGCCAACAAGAATGCCCGCTTTGGTAGCAGACTTTTTCCACGCGTTAAATAAGTTGCGACCCACCCGTTGCAAGCCAATTCCGTCAGCTTCGGGTTTTGACTTCGCACCAGCATCAAGTTCGGTTTCCCAAGTAACACTATATCGTGATGATTCCAATCGATAATGATATCCGTATCTTGGCGGGTCGTGTTGGGGAGCGTCAAAAGTTACGATCCAACCAATTTCACCCGTAATGACAGCGTCGGCATCAGTTTGATTGTCAATGACGGTAAACCCCAAGTCTTGCAAGGTTCGTGTTAGCTGAGAATGGAGGCGCGTTGCGGTGTCTGCGTCACTTTCGACGCTGTTCTGTGCTCCGACGTAGATGCTCCTAACCTTGTGGAGATTCGGATCGTCTTTTGACTTGGCAGCAATGACCAACACTGCCATCGTTGAGATGAGAACTGCCGTCAGAAACGAGGATTTTGTACGCATCGTAAACGTCTGCAAAGATAAGATGCCGAACGAGGCTACGCGGCCTTCCTTTTCTTCTCTGCGGTCTTCTTTCGTTGATACGCGGCCTCTCGTTTGTCGAGTTCACTTTTTGGCACAGCGACCACTTGTCGCACGAGTTGTTCAAAGCGCGAGTATTCTTCTGATGGTGGTTGTTTTGATTTTGATTTTTTCATACGCCCTCGGAGAGCCTAACGTGCTGCATTGTAACTCAAAAGTGAGCGTGCAACTGATTTAGCATAGTGAAGATTGAAACCTGCTGGATATTCAGGGCGGCACAGACGGTAGGAATCTTAACGATTGCGTTTTGCTCCCGCGTCGATTCGTGAGAAACGACAATACCCTCGTCGCCCATAGCCATCGCGTGCGCAAGAACGAATGGATCAGCGCCGGTTAGGAATCGCCGCGCCTTCCTGTCACCATACTTTTGCACGACAAGATTATTTACCTGTGTCACGCAGTTCCACACTGCATCATTAGGATTTTCGCAGAGGCCGCGATCTTCCCTATCCCGAAACCATTCCGCTAGCGCGTCATTACCTTTCGTGATTTCGTCATAAACCATTTTCGGTGCCTTGACTACGCCTAGATCAACTTGGTGCGACAAATAATTCCAAAACTTCTGCATTCGGCTAAACGGGAATGCGCCGTGCCGTTCGTCTTTTGCGTGAATGCACGCGTCAGCATCAAGCCAATAAACCGTCAATATTCCCCGCCTTCGACCACGCGCGCGAAAGTTGGAAGCCCCATATTCAAAAGTCGTGCGCCATCTCTTAACAGCGTGCCGCCGGTTCGCACGTCTTTAATTATGGAATCCATCACAGTCGGGCTATGCCGCGTTGCGACGTTTGCTAGATAGTCTCCACGACCACCCTTCGGTCGCGGCTTTCGGTTAGCTTTTGAACTCTGTAATAGTGCAAAGAAGTCACCGCTACCAATCTTGTCTAGTTCATAAGCTCTGCGTTCGATCACCAATGTACTAACCTTGAAGTAACGCGCCAATTCGTAAAACTCCTTCGGATGTTTTTCCCACGCTTTCAAAAACTCTGCTTCAGGAACCAACACCTCGACGGCTACGTTATTGCAAAACGTTTCAACACTTGCGTGATCGGTGGCGTTAATCTCAGCTTCGTTCGGGTTGGATATCCCACTCTTTCCAATCCAGATATGCGCCAATTCATGTGCGAATGTGAAAATCTGTGCGCCTATGAAGTCGGCTCCATTGATGAAGACCATCGGCACAGTGTCATCTGTAATTACAAAGCCCTGAAACTCCCCTGGCGATAAACCTCTTCGTGTGTCATTGCCCACGACACTGCTTCGCATCACAAGTATTCCGGCGGCCTCGGCCCTTTCTGTTAGCAGTGTTAAGTATTTAGAGTGCGTCTTTAGCTCTGCACGTTCTGATGGGCTGATGTTCAGAACTTTACGAATGCTTGCGGCGACTTTCTTTGGGCCATCCCTAGTTGTAAACCGTCCAACGAACGGCAGCTTTCCTCGTCCGTATTCGGACACGTATTCGCGATACCACTCGTATCGATCAAACGCTCCATACATTACCTCGCGAAGCACAGGGCTGATCTTGAGCAATCGGCGGTCGCGTCGCGTCCTCAGATCGGGCAACGGTGTTTCTAAACTCGGCGGCGCGCTAAGGAATAAATAGCCGAAGGGAATATGTAAGGCGCTGGCTAACTCCGATGCCTGATTGAATGTAGGTTTTGTCTTACCAGTTTCCCATTTAACGATCTGGTTCTCATGAACGTGAACTTTATCTGCAAGGTCAGATCGCGTGAGGTCGTTATACTTTCGCGCCCATTCAAGAACCTTTGGTGTTATGTTTGCGACGTTAGCCATGCGTGCCTCCTCGTGATATAGTTTCACTAGGCACACTCTGATTGGTCTGCGTGGTGAGGCAGATTGGACATGCCGAAGAATTGAGGATAAGGGCTGCTGGCGGGCAGCCCTTATTCATTCTCAAGGTTTTAATTTTCTCTTGCCGCGTTTCTGTCGGGGCTTCCCGCCATCTTTAGCATGAGGGTTGGCCCGTAAGCTGCTTATACTCCAAACGCTTCCCGAATACCATGCTGACCACTTCAACGAACCGCTCAAAATCTGTCGCCTTGCGCTTGTTGAATCTGAAAGCCTGTTCGTCTAAATAGCGGAACAAGTGGAAAGGTTCGACACTTACATACGTTCCCTTGAGCGACCGCTTGAGTAGCGACCAAAAGTTTTCGATCCCGTTGGTGTGAACGTGACCGCGCACGTATTCAACCGCGTGATTGATAACGTGATGGACATACTCTTGATCGAGTTGGTTGTAAGAGCGCAGAGCGTCACTGTAGACCGTCGATCCGGCTTCGACATGCTTGTTAACTTCACCGTGAAGCGAGCGGCGCTTAACATTCGTTAGTACCGTCGTTCTGACTTCGCCTGTCTGCCTGTCGAGTAATCCCATCACAGCAACCTTGCCGATATTCTGATTTCTGCCAGTGTGCGGAGTGGCGAATTGAGCAACGCGCTTTGCCAGAATCGACTTGTGCATGTTACGTGCTTTCCCGCCGATGAAAGTTTCATCAACTTCGATGCTGCCGGACATCTTCATAAGCGATCCGTTTTGCATCGCAAGCCGGACGCGGTGAAGGACATGCCACGCGCTCTTTTGGGTAATCGCAATCGCTCGTGCCAACTCACAAGAGCTAATGCCATTCTTCGCGTTGGCGATCAGCCACATTGCGGTAAACCACTTGTCGAGTCCTAGCGCAGAGTCTTCAAATATGGTTCCGACTTTGAGTGAGAATTTCGCCTTCGGATGCTTGGAATAGCATTTCCAAACTTTGGCGTTTTCCAGATAGGTGACGTTCTCCGAACCGCAGCGAGGGCAAAGCACATGACCATCCGGCCAGCGCATCGCAATCATGAAGTTCTGGACGTTCTCAGGCTTGGAGAAGTATATAATCGCTTGCTGTAAACTCTTTGGCGTTTCCATGCTGAGAATGTAGCACGGAATCAATGGTCAGTCAAGTATATAATTACCGTTTAAACGGTTTCCGGACCTAGCCTGGCGCAGTCACCTGGCTAAAGCCAGGCGTGAATGAGACCGAATTGGTCCGAACGAATTCGATATCCTTCGGTGTCCGAATTACTCTTTGGGCAAGGCTCTGATGATGCGCTTGTCTAACCTTTTCTTTCAGAGATTACGGTCGCTCGATCATTCCAACTTAACTATCATTGCTTCCAGGATCGCCTGCTCTCTCTCACCCGTCTCCAGTTCCAACTCGCGGTATTTGTCGGCCAGGTGAATCAATGTGAGTGATTGCAGATGACTATCCTTAATTAACGCCAGCGTTGTAAGAGCATCAAATAATGTTTCCGAGGCCTTAGACGATTGTTCTCGCTGCTTCAGCCGGGGAGCAATCTGCATTAAGGCCATGGCTTTCGGAACCGGCATTTCGATCTCAGTTGCGTGGATAAGTGCCTCAGACAAAGTGTGATCAGCTAGTTCCAATTGCTCGGACGCGATCAGAGCGTCGACAAGTTCAATTTCACAAAGGACCTTTGCAGGGTTGTCTTTGATCAACCCGCACACTTCGAGCGCCCGGTTATTATTTCCGGAACTCACGCATAGTTTTGATATCTCTGTCTGCGTCCGATATTGCTGATCCAGAGAAATCATCAGCTCGATTACCCGCAGAGCTTCATCGTAGTGACCGAGCGTCGCGTAACAGATTGCTAATCCGTCGAGCATATTCTCGCGCGTGATCATGGTCTGCTCGCCGTAAACCTGTTCGTCTCTGGCTATTCCCGCAGCCTCGGCCAACAGCGTTAGGGCCCTGTCAATTTCGCCGGCCTGGTAGGACGCAGTTGCCACCTTGACGGTCGCGTCCGCGTATTGAAACGGGGCCTTGATTTCCTGGATTACTTGATTGGCCTGATCGTAATGCCGGAGCTCGGCAAATCCGCCGGCGACTTGCGGCAGGACGCTGTCTTTGTCAAAGCCTTCAGATTCATGGCAGAGATGAAGCGCGCGCTCCAGGACTTGTAGCGCCTCCTCTTCCTGACCACACTTCTTGTTGAGAGCAGCAATCGTTGTGAGCGCGGAGATCTGCTGTTCGGGAAATTCTATTTCGTCTGTGGCCTGGGTCGCTTCCTGCAGACGCTCCAGCGCCTCCTGGTCGCGGCCCTCGCGCTGGGCCGCGGCGGCCAACTCAACCAGGACAGGCGCTTTCAAATCCGCGTAATCGATTGAGCGAGCCACTTCAAGAGCTTTATCGGTTTGTCCACGGGCAACGCACGCGAGACCTATTCGGCTTAGTATCGGCGCGCTTTCGCCAACTCTATGGGCGACTTCGATCGATTCTTCGGCATGGCCCAATTCAACATAAGCGACCGCCATCTCTTCAACGGCCATGGCGTAAATGCCATCGTCTTCGATCATGTCAGCGAGCTTGTCGGCATAATCAGCGTCGCCCGCTCGAATACACCGGGCAGCCACGCCGGCCAGCGCCCGATCCAGCTGAAAGGAATCGCCGATGGTTTCCGCCACGTCAACGGCAACATCAAGCTGACCGGAATCTGCGTACTTGAAGGCTATAAGAGACAGGAGTTCAGAACGCCCTTCGAGGTTATCAATCGTCTGGGCAATTTCCAGAGCTGAGTCGAGAAAGCCACGACGCGCGTTGTTGTCATCAGCGAATTCAGTTTGCAAACAGCTCACGTCCTCTCACCAGACCGGGGTTTCTCTACAAAGTGGCGGCATAATACGCTCTTCGCGGGCGGGATCAAGATTCGCCACTTGGCATGATCTAAAATTCTCTGCGCCTCCTCCGCGTTCTCTGCGGCTCTGCGGTGAGTGTTTTCAAGCTAATATTCACCACAGAGACGCAGAGATCGCTGAGACTGCACAGAGAAGAACTGAAATCCGGGCACTGCGCGTCCGTCAGACCATTAGGCTTTGTCCGTGCCCTGCCTTTATTATTTGTAATCCACTCGGCCCAAACTAACATGATCAAGAACGAAATTATTAGCCTTATTCAAAATCGGCGCGCCCGCGTCGGCGTAATTGGACTTGGCTATGTAGGACTACCGCTGGCGACTGAGTTCGCCACCGCCGGATTCAAGACTACCGGCTTCGAAGTTGACGAGAAGAAGGTCTTCGAGATTAACGCCGGCCGCTCTTACATCGCCGATGTAAGTTCGGACATGATTAGAGGGCCCGTCGATGCTGCTCGTCTGAGCGCCACGACAGACTTCGATCTGTTAAAAGAGTGTGACGCGATTATCATCTGCGTGCCGACCCCGCTTAGAAAAACGAAAGAACCCGATGTCTCCTTCATCCTCGCAGCCGCCGAAGAAATCAAGAAACGGCTGCGACGCGGCCAGCTGGTTATTCTCGAGTCAACTACCTATCCGGGAACGACTGATGAAGTCCTGAAGCCAATGCTCCAGGAGACAGGACTGAAACTTGACGATGATTTTCTGCTCGCGTTCTCTCCCGAACGCGTCGATCCCGGCAATCCTCAATTCAAGACCCACAACATTCCGAAAGTTGTCGGCGGCGTGACCGACGACTCAACTGAGACGGCTGCATTTCTGTACGGGCAGATTGTGAAAGACGTTCATGCCGTAAGTTCCGCGCGGGTGGCGGAAGCGGCCAAACTTCTCGAGAATACATTTCGCGCCGTCAACATCGGCATGGCGAACGAGATGGCCCGGCTTTGCTATGCGCTGAACATCGACACCTGGGAAGTAATTCGCGCGGCGGCGACCAAGCCGTTCGGGTTCATGCCATTTTATCCGGGCCCGGGTATCGGCGGGCATTGCATTCCGCTCGACCCGCATTATCTTTCATGGAAAGCGCGGCAACATGGTTTCGATTCGCGCTTCATCGGCCTGGCCGAAGAAGTCAATTCGCGCATGCCTGAGCACGTGGTCCAACTGGTTTCAGACGGCTTGAATGACGACCGGAAAGCGATGAATGGTGCGCGCGTGCTGTTGCTCGGCGTGGCTTACAAGAAAGACATTAATGATGTGCGTGAAAGTCCGGCGCTTTCGATTATCGATCGCTTGCGCAGCAAAGGTTGTGAGGTGCGCTATTACGATCCTTTCATCAGTGAGCTGAGCTTTGACGACACTCATACAGCGAGCAGCGGGCCGCTCGCCTCGGTTGAATTAAACGATGAGGAGATCAGGGCGTCCGATTGCATCGTGATCGTCACGGATCACAGCGGGATTGATTATCAAAGAGTTGTCCATCTCGCGCCATTGGTCGTCGACACACGCAACGCGTTGAGTGGAGATTTGCGGAAAGGAAGCACCGCGCGGATTATCAGGTTGTAGCTGTTTAGCACTCTCCCGCTGGGAGAGGGTTGGGTGAGGGCCTGAACGGGAACACCCGGAACCAAAATTTTGTTGTTCCCAACACACGAGACAGACAATAAAGAAATACTCCGCGCTAAGCTTTGCACCCTCACCCTGACCCCTCTCCCAGTGGGAGAGGGGAAAAGCCTCTAGTCAATAAATGCCCTCATCCACAGCTCCAAATTCAAAAGCTGAAATACCTGAAGGTTATAGTCTTCCCGGCCCGAAAGATTCGCTTCGATAATTCGTTCCATTTCTTCGAATCGAAATAATCCGCGCCGCCTGATCGTCTCTTCTGATAACAAATCTGCTACCATCGGCTGCAGCGCGCCGCGCAACCACGATCGAATCGGCGCGCCAAAGCCTGCCTTTTTGCGCCAAACCACGTCGTGCGGCAAAAGCCTTTCCGCCGCCCGCTTTAAAATATATTTTCGCTTCAAGCCTTTCAGCTTCAAACTCGCCGGCATGCGCGCGGCGAATTCGATCATCTCTTTGTTCAGAAACGGCACGCGCACTTCCAGATTCGCGGCCATGGAAGTCTTGTCCGTCGTCATCAGATTCAAACAAGGCAGAAATGTTTTCATATCGACGTATAGCAATTGATTCAGCGGCGCCGCATCTTTCACGCGCGCGAAATAGCGACGATGCGCCGCGTAAGCGTCGAGCCCGCTCGTCTCTGTCAGCACATCGTCAGTATAAAGTCGCCCTTTCGCGTCATCAGTGAAATAGGTTTGATAACCAAGATACCTATTCTCGAAATCGAGCGCCGCGCTGCGCGCAAATTTCTTGGCGTTACGCAAAGGCGCGGTTAGTTTGCCCGGCATCCCGCCGGGCAGAGCATATTCCAGCGCCCGCATCACCGGGCGGCGCAGTAGCTGCGGCACCGGATCAAAAGCGCCGGCAATCTTCATCGCCAGTTGTCGCGGATATCCGGCGAAAACTTCGTCGCCACCCATTCCGGAAAGCATTACCCGCAACGTCGCACGTGCGGCGCTTGAAACCAGGTAACTCGGAATGGCCATGTCGATCGCCGGCTCGTCCATGTGATAGACAAGTTTCGGCAACAGGTCCGCTACGTCCGGCTGCAAAATAATCTCGTGGTAATCAGTATCGAGCTGTTGATTGACTTTGCGCGCCCACTCGACGTCATCGGGAATGATGTCATAGCGCAAGTCCTCAGCTGCCATTCCAATCGTGTACGTTTCGATGCGCCGGCCATTGCTGTGACGCTTCATCATCGCGACAATCGCCGATGAATCAATGCCGCCCGACAGAAACGATCCCAGCGGCACATCGGCAACCATTTCGAGATTGACGACTCGATCCAGGGTCTCGACCAGTTGCTCCTGCCACCACGACTCACTTCGCCCTTCTTCGATCTCGTCAAACGAAACGTCCCACCATTGTCGGACATTGATCGCGCCGCCGCGCCACTCGACGAGATGGCCCGGCGGAACCGTCTTAACCCCGCGAAACAGCGTGTTCGGATCCGGCACCCAAAGAAAAGTCAGAAACTGATGGAGCGATTCGTGATCGAGCTCAGCTTTGAATAAGCCGCTGGCGAGAATCGATTTAACTTCTGAGGCAAACGCGAACACGCCGCCGGGAGCGCGGGCATCCTGCCCGCTATTAGTTGCGTAATAGAGCGGCTTGATACCGACGCGATCGCGAACCAGAAAGAGTGAACGCTCCCGGTCGTCCCACAAAGCGAACGCAAACATTCCATTCAGTCGCGGCAGCGCTGCCTCGCCCCACTGTTGCCAGGCCGTCAACAGAACTTCAGTATCAGTTTGCGTCCGAAACTGATGACCCTTCGCGGCGAGTTCAACGCGCAACTCGCGGTAGTTATAAATCTCGCCGTTGAAAGTGATCACAAACCGCCCGTCCGGGGAGATCATCGGTTCGTGGCCCGCGTTGCTGGTGTCGATGATCGACAGGCGTCGATGACCCAGACAGGCGCGCAGTTCATCATTTATCGAAGCCGATGTCCATACACCTTCATCGTCGCGACCACGATGCTCGATCGCGGTAAGCATCGCGCCGACGAGCGTTTCAGGATATTGCGCTAATAGTCCGGCTATTCCGCACATGCAATTCTGCTAACGATCGGCAACACAATACCGGCGCGTTCTCATTCACACCTTGCTTCAGCAAGGTGCCTTGGCGTGATTGTAACGCACGAGAACCGTTTCAACGGTTTACTTTCGAAGCCGTTGAAACGGCTTTGCCTGTTGAAGAGGTTTCTGGTACACCTCGCTGAAGCGAGGTGTGAATAAAATCGGTCGCCGAGCCTGAAACATGATGACCATCAAAGTAATCCCAACGTTTCGCGTTCGGCTATTGATAGGTTTGGTAATCTTCCTGCTCGCTTTCGGCGTGCGCCTTCTCACCTGGCATGATACACGTCTTGAAGTTGGAAAAGTACAAAGCGCCGTGGTCGCCGACTACCAGCGAGTCGCTGAGCTTCTGCGTGCTGGCGGCGTTTCGTCGTTCCTCAGTTCGTCTTCGCCGCTGGCCGATTTGAATAACCTTGGACACCCGCCGGGCTATTCATTTTTGATTGCCTCTGTTTATTCACTCAAGCATTCCGTCACGGCGGTTCAGTTCGCGCAAATCACCGCCGATTCACTTTCAGCCGTTCTGATTTTTCTGATCGTTGCTGAACTCTTGCCGTTCAGCGCCGGCGTTATCGCGGGACTCCTCGCGGCGTTCTCGCCACAGTTGGCGTGGAATTCCGTTTTGCTGCTGCCTGACTCTATTTCTGTTCTGCCAATTCTGCTCGCGATCTATCTGCTTGCTCGCGCTTTGCAGAAGCCGCGCATCCTGAATCTCTTAATTATCGGCGCGTTGATTGGACTCTCGTGTTGGCTCAGAGCGAATGCGATGTTGCTGACGATCTTTTTTGCAGTGTCAGTGCCGCTGTTGGTTAGAAGCGAAAGCCAAAACGCTAGCAGGATGCTCGCGAACCGCCGGCAAGATGCCGGAGCTCCTTTCAAATGGCGCTTCGCCCTCACGGTTGTGGGCGGCACGTTGCTCATCATTCTGCCGCTCACGATCAGAAACGCGATCGTCTTTCATCGCTTCATTCCGCTATCGCTCGGCGCCGGACAAACGGTGCTGGAAGGAATTGCTGACTATGACAAAGAAAGCAAGTTCGGCATTCCGAATACTGATATGGGCATTATGAAGCAGGAAGCAGAGCTATATCAGCGTCCTGATTATTACGGCACGCTCTTTAATCCTGATGGCGTCCAGCGCGAACGCGCACGTCTCTCGCGTGGTTTCGCAATTATCAGAGCGCATCCATTTTGGTTTGCAGGAGTGATGGCGAAACGCGCGTCGTCGATGGTTAGACTCGAACGGTCACGCTTGATTTCAACTGAGCCGGCGATTACACACCGGATCGATGATCTTGACCATGCCGAAATAGCTTCGTTAATCACTTCGCGGGAGCTCTTTTCAAATGGAGTCGCGCTGCCGGGAGCTGCCGCCGCATATCCGGGCGGGTACATGGGAGTCATGCCTGAGGCTAAGGTCTCATTGACAGGAAATAGCGAAAGGTATGGACCGCAGTTCCTGGGGCCGAAGATAACAGTCAAATCAGGCACTGACTATGTGATTACGGTGCCTATTAAAATAATTACCGGCCGTATGAGAGTCAGCGTTACCAATGCGTCGGAGAACGTTTATTCGTCACAGATTATCGAACCGTTTGAACATACGCCAATGGAAGAATGGGCGAAACGTTATCCGTTAAAATACAAAGAATTGATGGACTTCGAATCGGATCAGCCTGAGCAATTAGTGATGTTGCCCTTCGTCGCCGTGCGTGATGAGAACATTCGTGTTGTCTGGTCAAACGAAGCGTCAGACACGCAGACATCGTTGGAAATCGGCTTTATCAAACTGCACGAACTCGGCCCGGCGAGATTTCTCTGGACACGCTATCCGAGATTTATCATTCACGCGATTCAGAAAATCTTTATCACCGCGATCATTCTGCCACTGGCGATAATCGGCTTACTGCTGGTGGTGTTTCGTAAACAGAGCGCGGCGCTGGTGATTCTCTCAATCGTTCCGGTCTATTTCTTCTGCGTGCAATCAGCCGTGCATACAGAATATCGATACGTGTTGGCAGTCGACTATTTTCTGTTTGCGTTTGTGGGAGTTGCTCTGAGCTGCGTGGGAAGTTTTGTAATCAAGAAAATCATTCCCTCTCCCTCTGGGAGAGGGTTAGGGTGAGGGCTTGAGCGCGAAAACAAGATGACTTCTCTCGTCGCTGAGACTAAGCCTCAGCGAAGGAACGCATGATTTGATGTCCTGTCGCCGTAAACCCTCATCCCAGCCCTCTCCCATGGGGAGAGGGAGATTTCTCGGCGAGCGCCTCTTCAATCAAACCACTGACCCACTCAGCCCGCTCGTCCCAGGTACCATCACGCACTGCATCCTGTCTCGCTCTCGCCATCGTGACATCACTCTCTCGCAAGGCATCATCGACCAGTTCGAGAAACTGCTGGCGGCTGCGCCCGATGCGCAAGACATCACTCATCGATTCGTATTCGGGCAGAGGAGAGATCACTACCGGCTTACCCGAAGCGAGATATTCGCGCACCTTGATCGCTGAACCATAACTTGTGAAAGGCACTTCGGTGTTCCAGGGCAGGACGCACACATCGAAACCCGCCGCGTACGCCGGAAGTTCCTGATACGCAACCGGCGGCAGAAAATGAACCTGCGGCAACGCTTCGATTTCCAATCCACGCGACTTATTGCCAATGAAAATCCAATTCCAACTCGGCCGTTCTCGTGCCGCTTGCTTAATCAATTCCTGATCGATTAGCCAGGGCTCGATCGCGCCAAAGTATCCGACGCGCGGTTGCGGTATGCGCGCCACGGCTTCCGCAACACTAACGTCACCAGGACTAACTTTCGACCAGTGATCGAAATCAACTGCCTGCTCTAACAGATATGATTTTTCCAATCCCCGCTCTGCTTCCGCGAGTAACTTTCGGCTCGAATAAAAGATCAGATCGGCAGCCTCGATTGCTCGCTCATGCATCTTCCGAATCAGCAGCGGATCCGTCGCGTGGTCCATTGTGTTCGCATCGTACTTATCCGACACGTGATAAATCATGAGCGATTCGTGCAAGCGCCCCACGACTTCTACGGCGGTGGGAATGGCAATCCACAGAATCGGATTCGTTAAGCCGCGACGCCTGGCGAGGGATGAGATTTGCGTGGTCAACAATTGCCGATTCGCAGCCGTCGCGGCGCGGCTACCAAAGAGCGGAACAACCGCCGGCGAGACGACGGTAATTCCCTCCTCTGTTGTGCGCGCGAGTTTGGCATAGCTCTTCAGCTTTCGCTTGATGCGCGGCAGAATCTCGCCGCTCTTCATCGGCGCCAGCCCCATCGAAATTGAATTGACGAAAATGACTTTGTTTCCCGCGCGCGCGAACCGCCGCATCAGGTGGTTCTTAGAATGCGGATGGTGATACCACCAGTCCTCGCCGCCAAAACAGATGATCGATTTGCCGTGCAGCATCGCGGGTGATAGTACAATACGGAAGATGAAGTCAGAACCGCCTGCGGTAGCGGGCGGTTAATCATTATCACGGCAGTTGATGATGGTTTGAATTCAACCACCCGCTACCGCAGGTGGTTCTGACAGCCTCCATGAAGCCGACAATCTATCTCGCCCTGACACACGACTGGGAATTGCGCGGCGACGGTTCAGGCGATATTGAAGAGATTCAATTCGCGCCGCTGCGCCGCCTGTTGGCAATCTATGAGAAGGCCGGCGCGCGCACGACCTTCCTTCCCGACGTGATGCAACAGATCAGATTTAGAAAACTGCAGGACGAACATCCCGAACTGAAACGCGCGGCGGATTCGTGGGACGAGCATGCGCGGGAGGCTTACGCGCGCGGTCAAGATATTCAATTGCACCTGCACTCGCAGTGGTCGAACGCCGAATATGAGAACGGCAGCTGGCGATTGCGCGGTGACTGGTCGCTGCTTAATTATGATCGAGACGCGGCGAGAAAGATGCTCTCGGATTCTAAGGGCTATCTGGAAAACGTCTTGCGCTCGGTCGATTCGCAATATCGCTGCATCGCTTTCCGTGCCAGCGCTCTGGCGCTCGCCCCATCAGCGTGTTTGTTGTCATCGCTGGCGGCGTTAGGAATTGAAATCGACGTAAGCGTCGCAGGTGGTGTCTATCTTAATAACGATACTCTGCAACTCGATTATCGAAACTGTGAAGAAACTTTTCTGCCGTACTATCCCCGCATGGACGACGCGCGCAGGATTTCCAATCAGCAGGAACCGATCGTCTGCGTCCCGCTGAATCATTTCTATGGATCGCGGCGGCTGGTCACGAAGCAGAACCTGGCGCTGGCCAAAGCGCGCCTCAGCAGCACAGAGAAAGCAACAGCTGGCCCGGCCCGGCTAGACAGTCAGCGCACCGGACTGGCGCGCGTCTACGAAAAGCTGATTGCGCCTGCCCTCAAACGGAAGCATTTCGTCTCTGACACCGGCCGTCTCAATTATCCGTTGCTGTGCGAGATGCTCGCGTCGATTCGTCAACGCGCACGGGAAAGCGGCTTACCGAAAGTGCCCGTGGTGATTACTAATCATCCCAAGGACATTCGCGACTGGGCCGGGCTTGAGAGATTTGTGGGTGACGTCGCGGACGCTGAAGATGTGAAATTTATTACGCTGCGTGATTTGGCCGGGAAGATCAGAAGCGGCGAGTTTGAGGTTCGTACCAGGTCGACGTAATGCAATTCTGTTTTGTGGCTTTGCCACAGCACACTGCGGTAAGCCTACGGCTTACCGGCGAGTCTATTAATTATTGGAGGCTGCGCCTCCACTTCGTCAGCGACAGTTTATTCGGAGGCATAGCCTCCGACGCGACGTGGGAGTTATCCGGTAAGCCAGAGGCTTACCGCAATGTGCTGCGGCCAAGCCGCTCATGTTGTCCGCGCTCCAATTTACTTCCGCACCGACCCTGGATACGCGATGATGTCTCGCTTTGCCAGTTCCATCATCTCTGCAAAAAGTTTGGGGGCGTTCGCGCGAAAGAACCTCATTCCGCGCACGATCAAATCGCGGCACGTACTTTCGGAAACATTTGTGCGCATCCACTGCGGCATATCAGGATGGACGGTCGTCGTCATGTCATGCGCATAGGTCTTCACAATCACGCGCTCGCCTTCATAGTTAATGCACGGCGCCTCAAACAGCTGCTCATGATAGACCCGCACCGGGAACTTCTCTTTGAATGCATCATCGACGCAATAGCCAAACGAAATGTAATTTGTTGTTGCGCCCAGGCCGACGATCTTGCCGCCGCCCGCGATCAATTTGTAGTAAGGGCTGCCCGTATCATACGGATAGGGCGACAGGTGATGGGTTGAAGTAAGTTCCTGAGCCGCTGGTCCGATCGCGCAGACCGACTTCGTCGGGTGCAAGCTGCGAATCGCTTGCCGCTGCCGGCGCGCAAACTCAGTCAGGATTCCCGTGTAAGAAGGCGTGCGGCGCACGTCGAAGACGTTTCCCTGCTGCAGCCATTCATAAGACGAGATGCGATGATTTGGATAAGTCGGAAAGACAAGTGTCCCGCGCGGACCAATCACTTCCTGAATCAAAAACAGAATCCGATAAAACGGAAAGCTAAGGTTCAACCCGTCCATCCCGCTGTGTACATAGACCAGATCGCCGGCCGTCAAGTCAAGATCATCGACCAGGATGTTTTTGAAGTCAGGTTCAGTCAGGGCTGGTAACGCGGCTACGCGACGGCGCTCGCGTTCCCACTTCGCATGGCGTAGAGAATCAAACGCGCGTCTGGGGAGAATGGTCTTGGCGAGTTTTTGAAGGTCCATATAAGCAACCCGCAGGGTTGTTAGATAGTAGCCGGAGGTCGAAGCGCAGCGAAGACCTCCGGTATTCAGAATTAATGTTTCGCACCCTGAAGGGGTGCCACCTAAAAGCGGTATGCCTGATTTCTCGCACCCCTTCTGGGTGCTTATGATCAATTCCCTTGCGTCCCGGCGGTCTGCGACCACCGGCTACTATCTCGCAGCCCTACGGGCTGCTCTCATACTACTTCAATCATCGTCGCGCCCCACGAATATCCGACACCGAAACCGATGAGCGCTACGCGGTCGCCCTTCTTCACGCGTTGTTGTTCGATTGCGCTCTCAAGGGCAATCGGAATCGTCGACGACACGGTATTGCCTGACTGCTCCATGTCGATCCAAAACTTCTCGGCAGGGAATTTCAGCTTCGCGCGCAAACGCTCCAACACAAATTTGTTCGCCTGATGCGGAATGATGAAATCAATCTGATCGATCGTCAAACCGGATTTCTCGAGCAATTGCTGCAGCGTGGGCGGCACTGTCCTGAGCGCAAAACTGAAAACGTCGGCGCCATCCATGAATAAGTTTTGATCTGAACGCCAGTTGCCGCTGCTGTCTTCCTTCTCGATCGATGTTTCGGCTGTGGGGCGGCAACGCAGCCCGCCGGCTTTCACAATGATTTGGTTTGCTCCCCTTCCATCTGTCCCTAATACGAATGGGCCTACTAATTCTGAGTCAGCTTCGGTTGCCCGCACCAGCGTCGCCGCGGCACCATCTCCAAATAGCGTCAGTAACGAACGATCGCGTCGATTGATAAATTTTGTATAAGTGTCCGCCGTCACCAGCAAAACGGTTTGTGCCGTGCCCGCTTCCACCAGACTCTTCGCGAGCGCGAGACCATAAATATATCCGGAACATCCCTGGTTAATATCAACGGCACCGCAACTGGTTTTCAGTTCCAGGCTCGCCTGCATCACGCAAGCGGTGGTGGGTGTGAAGTAGTCCGGGCTCTGGGTGCAGAAAATCAGGAAGTCAATTTCGTCAGGTGTGCATGCGCCACTGGCAAACAATCGCCGCGCTGCTTTCACGCCGAGATCCGATGCGCATTCGTTGCTGCCCGCAACGCCGCGCACGGCGACGCCCGTCTTCGAGAGAATCTGGCTCGCATGCCAATCACCAAACTGCTCGGCCAGTTGTTCGTTGGTTAGTTTCTGTTCCGGTAAGAAAGACTTGATCGCTTTGATCGCCGCCCGTTGAGTCATGACTGGGGATAATATAGCGCAAATCGGCAACCCGAAGGGTTGTCAGAAAGTAGCCGGTGGTGGAAGACCACCGGATCGGAGCGGAAATGATGTTGAACCCCCTAAGGGTGGGCGCGGCTTCAAACTGCGCGCGGCAATGCTTACGGTCCGAAGCGGCTGCGGTATTCACTGCTGCTGGTGAAGGCTTTCACCATCTCAGCCGCGACAAAATCGCCGTTGAATTGGTTCAGCTTTGCCAGCCAGAAATTGAAACCATCGAAGTTGCGGCTGAGTTCAGGGGCATCGTCCGGATTTCGTCGCAGATAACCGAAATACTGCATCAGCACAAACGCGCGGTTGAATTCGCGTTGTGAGAAAGCGGCGTTCTCGACGACCTGGCGCACCGCGGCGGCGCGACCATTCGTCGAATTGTCGGCGGACAACTGATTGACGAGCGCATCGCGCTCTGCTTGCGTCAGCGAGTTGCCCGTGTTCGTATTCAGCGCGTCAACGAAACTCGCAGGCGCCATCCCCAAAGGGAAGCGCGCGATGAATTCAGGCCTTTGCACCCAACCGACGAAAAATGCCTTCTTGTTCGTTTCGATCTGTGTTTGCCAGTCTCCCACATTCACGATCACGTTGCGGTCCAGGCGTTCACTGTCGGCAAATAGTTGCGCAAAGGTGATCGGCACGGGCTTACCGGGCAAGTCGCCAAACGAAGCTTTATACGTGCGATAAACGAGATAACCCGTCTCCTTAAATTCAATCGAAAGGAAGAACGCCCCCGAAGCGTTTACGCGGCGTACGTCGCGGCACGCTTGATCAGAGCCACAACTCTCAATCTGGCCGATCCAGAATTGAAGCCCGGCTGAATCGGGCGCGCGATTCAGAAAGTCAGCGTAATGCTGCGCGACGAAAAACTGCGAGGCGTCGGAAACGTTTACGCTGGCTGAAGTCACGAACAGAGCTGACTGGTTCATGGTCGGATCCGTGAACGCGCGGCTTGGCGGATTAAAGCTCAGGCCTGAACCCGACGGCGTAACGACATGCGTGCCGGCAGTCGAAATAAAACCAAACGAGTATTGACCGCTGCTATTGGTGACTGCGGTCGCTGATTGTTTTCCAGAGAGCGTGACAGTAACTCCGGCAACACCTGCTCCGCTGGCATCAACCACCTGGCCGTTGATGGTCACAGAAGACCGTGGTTCGTCGTCATTAAAGACTCCGTTGCCGTCGCGATCCTGCGCGAACAGATTGCCCTCACCCGGCGGCACCGCCACGAAAGTCAGTTCAGCGCCCGGCCCGACGGCATTCAATAGTTGCTGCGTGGTGACCTGAGATTCCGATCGGCTGTCTGATTGAAAGACTCCGTTTGCGACCTGGACAAAACCGCGGACGCGGCCGCCATACATTCCTCTGACGACCAGATCGCAATTGCCGGCGACGGCCTGTGAACTAAGAAGCGAAATGCGACTGGTCACCGCGCCACTTGTTTTGTTGTCGGCAGCCGCCGTCGTCATCATTCCGACGCATGGGGCCGTCCCCGTGTCGAGTTGGAGGATCATCATCTCCATCGTGCGACGCCAGAGGTCGGCGGTCGCGGTGCTGCCTGGCGGGTCGTGCGCGCTACTGAAGTCGAACTGCGGGGCCTTCTGGAAGTTAAAGAGCGTGTCGAACGTGCCGTCGTGCGCGAAGCCGAAGCCCGTGAGCTTCTCGCCCGCCGTCTTGTCCATTCCAACCTTTTGGTACGCGCCGCGGAACTGCGGGACTTTGAACCCCTGCGTCTCCTGCAAACGGTCTTTGGGGATAATAGTGTTGTTCGTCCCCGGCTTGAAGTTGTCAACTACGTGGCAGGAGCTGCACGTGGCGTTGTTGGCGGCGTAGAGCGGCTCGTTGTTGAAGAATTCCTGATTGGCTGGCGGACGCGTCTGCGACTCGTTCGGGTTCGGCGGGTAGGTGAGCGTCTGTACGAACGCCTTGAAGGCCGCGACCTCCTGGTCCGTGAGCAGCCGCGGCCCGCCGAGGAGCGAGACGAAAGCAACGTTGAAGTTTTCGAGTCCGGGACGCTCGCCGCGCCAGTGCAGAGGCTCGTTGCCAATGATGCCGCGCAGACTCTGCGTCGTCATCGGCCCTTTCATCGGATGGACTGCCGCCGGGCCGGTGATGGTATTGACGTTGTCAATTGACCCCTGCGGGTTGCCCAGGTCCCAGGCCTGCCCGTCGCGGTGGCCGTTCAAGTGACAACTCGCGCACGAGACCGTCCCGTGCGCGGAGAACGACACCGCGTCGTAGAGGAAGTCGCGACCGCTGCGCACCGACGTAGGTTCGATGTTGAAGCCGACTGCGACGACCGCCGTCTGCGCCTTCGACGCGGTGTCAACGATACTGATGGTCTGGTCGAAGCGGTTGAGGACATAGAGGCGACCGCGCGCGTCGTCAACCGCGAGTCCGGTCGGTCCGTTGCCGACGTTGATGCGCCCTTGCACCGCCCCCAACGAATCGAGGAAGCCCACCTTCGCCGAACTCGTCGCCGCGACGTAGACTGTGCCGTCCGCGGCACGCTTGATGTCCGCGGGCATCGCGAGCGAGAGCGCACGTTCGGCCTCAGTGCCCGCCGTGTTGTTGAAGTCAACGTGCGCGTTCAGGTCTGAGACAGAGGCGAGCGTGGGCGTCGTGCCCGCGGGAGCGTTGAGAACGGAGACGCGGGTCGCCTGAAAGCGCCCGCGCACGTTCGG